>Ga0116226_10000219_pt1 | contig 46694 bp, 54 predicted proteins | sample S1TSphfallax_FD_89692 | JGI IMG/M metagenome (GOLD analysis project Ga0116226, IMG submission 89692) | Host-associated microbial communities from peat moss isolated from Minnesota, USA - S1T2_Fa - Sphagnum fallax MG | ecosystem: Host-associated > Plants > Peat moss > Unclassified | place: USA... | reverse complement strand
GGCTTTTAACCTGGCTTATATCCCCTCTTATACCTCTTATAGAGGTAAGAGGGGCTTAAGACAGTATAAAGACAGAATAAGGCGGCCTCCAACCATACCCCGCCCATACCCCGAGGCATGGTTGACAGGATCACGGCGGCGCGTGCGAGACGTAGAGCGCATGATGGAGGTTGAAACATGCCCTGGTTGTTAAGTGCTCCGTATATCGACGTGATGGTTCAAGAAGCCCGGTTGCGGGATAAGCAGGTGTCTGCCTGGTGGCGTGACGAGCGTGCGCTGGATGTGTGGTGGGATATGCACGGCTTGCCTCTGGACGCGTTAAGCTATGGCAGCAAAGGGGGTGTGGTGGGATGTGTGCCTGACGCCAGTTTCGCGGCGCTGGTGCGGCGTGTGGCTGGTCCCGCGACAGGTAGTGCCGCAACCTGGCTGCTACTTGCCCTGGTGCCGCGTGACGAAATGCCAGGGTTGAGCGTGTTGCAAAGCACCTTATGGGGTGAAAAAGGCACGAAATGGCCTTCCCACTGGATTACCAAGTATCGCACCCCTGGTCTGGCCGAACTTCAGCTAGAACCCGTAGCGGTCGGCGATTGGATTGCTTGCCGCGCGGCGGGCGATCACTCGGGGTTGTTTGGCAAGTGCGTGTCGCTCAACGAAAAAGGGCGGCCGGCGGAGGTGCAAACCGATATGCACGGTACGGTGCTTGTGTGCGACCAGGTGGCCCAAAAATGGTTCAAGCTAGTGCAGCGCGAAGAGGCCTGCGCCTGGTTCTTTACGCAGGGGCGCACGCAATTTGTGCATTACATTAACATGCTTCAACAGTTAGCGCGCAAGCAAAAGAGCCTGGTCGGAAAAGATTATAAGAGCGCACCACCAAGGAAGGGCCAGCACCCGGGCAAACTCGCCAGGATAGCTGCGCAGAGGGTTCTCACGGCTGAAGGGTTGAAGCTCCGGGAAAGCCTAATCCGGGCGCATGGTGGCATGGTGACGGCAGGCATGGACCTGGATGCAGCTACCGCATGGCTTGACGCAGAACTGGCGAAGCATGGCTTGCCGAAAATCTGGCCGCCGAGGGAAAATAGCACTTGATCGCGTGTGTGAACGCGTGTATGGCGGGCGAAGGTTGATTGTGTTTTGAAAGGTTAGACCGATGCCCGCTCACTACCGCATGCAAATTGCCTTGGCGCACATGCCCGCACAATTTGTGCGCAGTGCTTTTATCGATCCGGTTTACGCGAAACTAAGCAGCGAGGCCGCGGCCGTGCATTGTAACGAGATTGCGGATTTATTCGATATCGCGGGCCGTTCGGTTATCGCCCGTGCTATTCGCATCGATATTAAAGAGCGTGCCGAGCGTGAAACAGTAAAGGCCTAATTGCTTGGCAACCCACAACAGGTTGTGGGTTTCTTGGCAATTAAGCCAGCCCCGGCGCGGACGCGGCTAATCTGTCCGCATGGAGTAAAGCACATGCCTCTTGATACTTTGATGCACTGCAACAAGCAGTGGTCCACCAGGCCAGCCGACGAGCGTTATACCAGCCTGCATGACATGGGGGATTTTTTCGCCAACCTGCGTCGCAATTCGGCGGAAAAGATCATCTCGTCACGTCGCCTTATGGCCACGCCAACCGACAACACGGCAGACGCCGATATTCAGATTACCGGCCCGAACGGCCACGCCTACACGCCGTCAAATTGGGCGTTCGGCCAGCTTGCAGCGCTGGCTGGCGCGCCGGCCGGCTACATGCGCAACCTGCCTGCACCGCTTGCAGCGGATTGCCTTAATTACGGCTTCAAGTATTCGCGCGATATTGAAGACGTGGGTTGCCTGCTTACGCGGTCCGGCGACGATATTTCGATCCGTGCGGCAACCGGCCCGCGCTACGGTCGGGTGTGGAATTCGCAGGTCGTTTCCACGCTCATTAAGCGTTTTGGTTCCGGCAACCCGGCCGATGGCGGTGATTTTACCGTGCCCGGTGAGTTCGGCAAACGGGTCGTTATTACCAAGGAAAATACAACGCTCTATGCGGGTGACCGCGACATGTTCGTTTTCCTGGCTGATGAAACGAACCGTATTGAAGTGCCCGGCCGGCGGAACGGCCAAACCGGGCAGATGGCACGCGGATTTTTCGTGTGGAATAGTGAAGTAGGCGCCGCAACCCTCGGCGTTGCTACTTTCCTTTTCGATTATGTTTGCGCGAACCGGATCGTATGGGGTGCGCAGCAATTTAAGCAGGTGACAATTCGGCACTCGGCGGGTGCGCCGGATCGTTGGGCCGATGAAGTAGTGCCCGCGCTTCGCGACATGTCGCGTGCATCTGCGTTGCCGATAACGCAGGCGATTGCCAACGCCAAGGCCGCGCGCCTGAAGGGGGATGATGTGAACGATTGGCTTGCTCAACGGTTCGGACGGCAGATGGTTCAACCTGTGGTGAAGGCAGCCAAGGCGGAAGAAGGCCGACCGATCGAAAACGTGTGGGATGCGGTGTGCGCGGTGACTGCGCATGCCCGCTCGATCAACCATCAAGATGAACGCGTTGCGTTGGAACGCAAAGCAGGCGCCTTGCTCGACAAGGTAGCCTAAGCGCCTACTTGCAAAAGATGCCGCCTGCCCATCAGGCGGCATTTTTGGTAAGTGTGCCAAAACCAGAAAGGTAATAAGGTGCAAAAATACGAAATGTCTAAATGGTTCGCGCAAGGCGCGTGTCACGTGGTGCGGTATCGCGGTAGTGACGTGCTACTTTTCTCGCGCCACGGCAAATCGTTTGGGACGGCGCGGCACATACCGCACGTCAAACGCTACGTGCGTAACGGCGTTGAGTACGCCAGCCTTGCGGCTTTGTTGCGCGCGGTTGAAGCGGAAAGCAACGCAGAAAGGGAAAGGAATTAGGCCATGGCAACATATCTTTTCAAGATAGGCGACGGCAACAAGGGTTGCTATCCGCGCTATTTCGTTACACTCAAAGATAATGACAACCCCTGGCAAGCTTTGCGCGCATTGGTGGCAAACCAATACATTGCCGGCAAATCCACGCGGCATTGGATTATCAACAACATTGAGACTGACGGAGACGCTGACCACACTGTGTACGCCATGGTGTACAGAGGGCCAACCCATGAAGAAGCTGCTTTCGGCGCGGCTTGGTTGTGCGCCGAACTTCAGCATGCCGATTGGACGGATAAACCTTACGATGGTTGGTCGGCGGGTTGCTGGCATAGCACTAATAACGGGCTTCAGGTTTACCCGTTGCGTGCCATTCTCGATAATGCGGCTTTGCGCCAGTACCGCGCCGCGATGCGCAAGGTGCGCACATGACAACTATCGATCTTACAACACCCGGCCGGTGCTACGTGCATGCACGCGGGAAGCATTATGTGGTCTATGGTCACCAATGCGGCCTCGAGATTGAACGTGTTTCCGACAAAGCCAGCGTTTTCATGCAAGGCGACGACGCCTTAAGCCTGGAAAACGATTTGGACGCGTGCCGCACGGTGCGCAGCATCGATATGATTTGTGACGCATACGATCTAGTAATGGAAAGGAATTAGGCCATGACAAAAACACTCACTGCGGAGCATTTAATCAAACACGACGCGTGCGTAAGACAAGTGCAGTTGTTTCGCGAATTGTTTCCGAACGGCGTTGAGCCTACCGCCGAGCTTTGCGAGAAACATGCAAGTGATTTTGATTGGGCCGCGCGATACTTATTACGCGCGCCTGCCTGGGCTGAATACAATAAGGTGCGCGCGCCTGCCTGGGCTGAATACGATAAGGTGAGAACGCCTGCCTGGGCCGAATACAATAAGGTGTGCGAGGCCGCCCGGGCTGAATACGATAAGGTGTGTGAGGCCGCCCGGGCTGAATACGATAAGGTGCGCGCGGCCGCCGAGGTTGAATACAATAAGGTGTGCGAGGCCGCCTGGGCTGAATACAAAAAGGTGAACGCGCCTGCCTGGGCTGAATACAAAAGGGTGCGCGCGCCTGCCTGGGCCGAATACAATAAGGTCCACGACGCTGCCTGGGCTGAATTCGATAAGGTGAGCGCGCCTGCCTGGGCTGAATACAAAAAGGTGCGCGCGTTGGCGTTTTATCACTCTTGGTTAATCGATTAAATATAGAAAGGAATTAGGCCATGGCGAAACTCAGCAAAGTAAATTCGATTTACGGCGCGGTGATGGGGCGGCCGCAGTGCATGCCGCCTGCTGTAAACCTAAGCAAGTTCACCTTGCAACGCGTGCGCATCGATAGTGGAGGATATGACCAAGGCGGTGCCTATTGGGGTTTAGGGGCGCCGCTATATCATGCGTACGCGGAAACTGGCGGTAATGATGTTGATATGTTCTTTCGCGCACACAGCCGAGAAGAGGCTAAGGCTATCGTGCGTAAGACCTACCCTTCTGCTAAATTCTTACGATAGGACTGTACAATGAAACCCGACTACATCAGCGAAAGGCAATGGCGCGCGTTATCGCCAGTAGCCAGGCAAGCCTTCCTTGCCAAAACGCCCCTAGGTGCCGCAGCTAGGCGCGCTAAACCGCCAACGGCGTGGATCGTGCGTTACGTGGCACATGGGTGTGTTGCGGTATGGCTTGTGCTTTGCCTGATCTCGATTTGGCTGGTCGTTCAATGACGCGCACATCTGACTTCAATCTGCAACCTGTGGAACTCGCGGCCATAGCGGGCGACACCGATCTCTATCAATTCACCATAACGACGCTTCAAAGTGACGCGCCGTTGCCGGAAAAGCTTGCGACTATCCGGCAAAGAATGAAGGATTTAGGTTATGCAACGAACAAATGACCTCTACACCGCTTATTGCATCATAAGCGGCAACGCGTTGGCGCATGGCGCTACGGCACAAGCGGCGCGCGATCTGGCGGTGTCGGATCATGGGTTGCCTGATAACACTGCTGTGGAGGTTATCGGCTTTCCCGTGGCGCCCCCTAGTATTGATCGGCACACGCTCTTGACGGCGCGGCGGCACGGTCAAACGGCTATCCGTGCCACTTTCTACGATTTGGAGGGACCATGAGCTATTGCGGTAAAAGGAACGATAGTTTCGACGGACAGCACATGACGCCGAGCGGCGGTAGCCTGTTCGTTGTGTATTATCTCGGCGATGCGGAACGACGCGCGATCAACGAAGCCCGGCTAAAGCTAGGCCAGCGCCGCTACCCCCGCGGACACCGCCACGCAATCAAATGCGGCTGGTACTGGATTAGGCTTGCCGATCATCAGGCAGGCAGGGGGGATAAGCGCGTAGGGCCATTCACCGCCAGCGGGCGAGCTTACGAAGCAGCCATCACGTATCTCGAAGAAGGCAGGGATTAGGAAGGAATTAGGCCATGATATTGCACCTCGATTTGACCGACCCGGAAGCGAAACGCGTGCTCGAGTACGCTTTGCGCAAAGTGGCCTTCGGCCGGTTCGAAAGGCGGCAAGATAAGGCGCCGGCCTTGGACCTGCTGCGCCAGTTTCGAGAACAAGACGATGCGCGCGCTTGATCTATTCTGCGGCGCGGGTGGTGCGGCCGTGGGTTTGGCGCGTGCCGGCTTCGACATTGTGGGCGTGGATTTGCACCCGCAACCGCGCTACCCGTTCACGTTTATACAAGCGGACGCGTTGTGCTTCCCGCTGACTGGTTTTGATTTTATTTGGGCATCGCCTTGCTGCCAACGCTACACGGTCGGCGCGAAAGGTAAAGGCACCGCGCACAATCATCCTGACTTTATAGCGCCGCTACGTCGCCGCCTAGTGCGCACCGGGTTGCCTTATTGCATGGAAAACGTAATGGGCGCACCTTTGATTGACCCGGTAATCTTGACGGGGGATATGTTCGGTTTGCACACTTACCGCAGGCGCCATTTCGAGTGCAATTTCTGGGTGCCGCAACCGCCAATCGGAAAACCCTTCGGCCCTAAGACGCGGCCCGGCGCGGTCACGATCACCGGGCATAGCGGCGGCACGCGCAGCAAAAACGGCGCTGTAAACGGAGACGGTGCGGCTTGGCGCGCTGCGTTAGGCTTGCCGCACTACGTCACCAACAAAGAATGTGCGCAGGCAATCCCACCGGCCTATGCAGAATACATTGCACGGTGGTTTTTGATAAGCTGAAAAGGAATTAGGCCATGACGGAAAATGAAAGAAAATTGCTTGATGCACTCGCCAAGGTTTGCCGCGGCTTATTGTGGCAGATGAAGCTGCTTGATCCACTATCCGCGCATATCGCTCAGACTGCCAGTGACACGATCGGCAACCTAGAGCTAACGCTCGCGGCCGAACGTAAGGAACAAGAGGAACGAATGGCGGTGGTCTTTGGCCGCGATCTCGGCGCTGATGTTTCTACCGAGCAGCCCGACACGCTCACACTGGACAGCCGCTAGGTTGTATAGACAACCTAGCCGCGCTGACGTAAAACGTTAGCGCGGCTATGCTTGACACGAACACGCGTTGATCGGTTGGGTGTCCCGTAACTTGTTCTTGCCCTACGGAGATACCCTATGCCTTTTCAGATAAAGACGCCTGCCTTGTATTTGGCAGGCGAGGAAAACCGCCTTGTCGTGGCCGGGGGCGACCTAATCACCCACACCACGGCCGACAAGCCACCCACCATCAAAAGCGCCGTTGTACACGCGGCGTTAGACGCCTACCGCACCCGTCTAGCGGCTGATCTGGCCGCCGAGTATAAACTAGCCGCGGGCCTGTACGAGATCATGGGTGGCGACGTTTCCGATCTCTCTGATGATCTGGCAACCCGCATGCAATCCTTTATCGATAAGTGCGGCGCCGACATAAACGATTATCTCGACGGCGCGGTTCTGCTAGCCAACGGCCCGGACGAGTGCAGCAAGGAATTAGCGCGAATTTATGTTACGCTGCTGAAACCTGCCGGCCCCCATATGGGCAAGTTTTTGAGCGCGATTGGCATCACAGAACCGATGCTTCAAGTGGAGGAAAAGAAGGCACTCGCGGCCCGCGAGCAACGGTTAAAATCCGGCGAAACAACAACCTTTGGTGGTCAACCGATCGTGCCGCTACCGCCCGCGCCGCCTGGTGCGCATTTCGGGGCGAACACGACGGCCAGCGCGCCGGTAGGCGCCGCACCGCCCCCGCCGCCGCCTTCGCCCCCACCCCCAAACACGCAAGGTTTGCCCATCCCGGAAGCCATGACATTCACGCCGACACCCCCGGCTGCAACGCCCGACAAGGCCGCGATCTCGGCGGCGCTCAAGCTTTGGTATAACGACGGCGGGCCGAATATTGAAGCTTTCGCAAAGGCAATGGGTATATCACCTGCAACCTTACGCAATCGGTGCAGCGGACGCACCGAAGGTGCCATCACCGCCAGTCAAGCAAAGGTCATCCTTTCGGACATTGACGTACAGATCGGCAATCTCAACAAGGCCGCTGCTGTCCTGTCCGCGATCCGCACCTAACCGTGCCCGTTGTGCAAATTCCGCCTTGGGAGCGTTCGGGGCCGGTCCGGCTTTTTGCCGGTATCGATCTCGGCGCGACGGGTGCGATTTGCGTGGTTGATGCGAACCGCCGCCGCATCGAATGCGTGTTATCAACGCCAACCGTCTTGCGTAAAATAAACAACAAAGAACGCAGGCGCCTGGATTATGAAGCCTTCGGGGCGATGCTGGAAATGTTCAACGATCTCGGGGTTGAGCAATGGACGGTAGAAAAGCCAGGGGCGGGCTTCGGTGCAGGCGGCCGCGAGCTTGGCGAGCTTATAGGTGCCTTCACGATGAAGGCGCATGATCTACAATTGTCCGTTGAATGGGTGACACCCGGCCGCTGGAAGCGGTTCCTGCAATGCCCGGCCGACAAGCGGGAAGCCTGTTTGCGTGCCGAACAATTATTCCCGCACGATCGGGACAAATTGAAAGGTAGCAAGGGCGGACGATCGGACGGCAAGGCAGAGGCCGCTATGGTTGCGCTCTTCGGTATCATGCAAGCCAATGGTGGCAAATGACGGTTCAAGGCTTCCAATATCAGCACGACGGCGCGGCCTGGCTGGCGCAACGGCGCCGTGCCGGCCTGTTTGACGAACCTGGTGCTGGTAAAACGGTCACGTTTGTTTTGGCCGCCGACGCGGTGCGCGCGGTGCGCATGTGGGTAATCTGCCCGGCCGGGGTGCGCGAACATTGGCGCAATGAGTTTTTGCGGTTTCAGCGAGTGCCGCGGCGTATCTGCAAAGGACAAAATATTCATGATTTCGTTGCGTGGCGCTATGGAAGGTTCGACGTTTTGGTTACCAGTTACGAGCTTGCAGCGAAGTGGACTAGATACATCGAAGAGGATATGGATTATCTGGACGCCACCATCTTCGACGAAGCCCATTATCTCAAGAGCGGCGACACTGTACGAACGCGAGCTTTTCTTGGCGAAAACATTACCGGACACGGCGGCCTGTTGGCTTTTTCTGCACGCGCCTGGTGGGGCACGGGGTCGCCGATACCTAACGATCCGGCCGACATCTTCACTTTCTTACGATTTTGCAACGTGATGCCGCTTGATCGACAAGCGTTCATCGATCGGTTTTTCAATTCAAGGAAGAAGACTTACGGTTCCGAGCAAACGGTAAAAAACGACCAGATGCGCGATCTCCACGCGTTGATCGGCAATAACTCGATCCGGCGGCGCCTGGTTGACGTGGGGCACCAACTTCCACCGATTTTCCTCACCAATCTCTTGATCGATGGTGACGATACGGCGGTTCGCGAAATGCTGCTGTCATACCCGGGCCTGGACAGAAAAATTATCGAGGCGCTTGAAGACGGCAACCTGTCGGCACTGCATTCTGACCACGTTGCGACGTTGCGGCGCCTGATCGGCGAGGCCAAGGCGCTGCCTTACGCGCAAATGCTGTTGGGCGAGCTGGAGGGTGGCTTAGACAAGGTTGTGTTTTTCGGTATCCACAAAGCAGCGATGACCATTGCCACGCAATATCTTGGCCGCAAGGGCGTGCGCGTGGGCCTGATTAACGGAGACACCCCCGAGCGCGATCGGGTGACCTTGCTGCAAGCTTTTCAGACGGAGGCCAGCATGCGCGTGCTGGCGCTGCAAATGCGGTCCGGCGGAACCGGCATCACGGCCACGGCCGCGGCGGCTGAAGACGTGCTAGAGAGTGATTGGGCGCCGTACGTCAACGCACAAGCCATCAAACGAATTCACCGGATCGGACAAACAAGGGCTTGCCGCGCAAGGTTTATTACGCTGGCAAACAGTTTTGACGTTGCGGTTAATGAGATCGTTGCCGGTAAGACGGCACGAATTGCGGAGATCGAAGGGGCGCCGATTGTCGGCGGTTCCGCGCCGATCTAGCAAACATGGAGTAAAGTGTATGATTAAGCTGGTCTATAGCTTCCAAACCGACGATCCGATTGAAGCGGCGTTTATCGCCAATAAACTCGGCATTGTGATCGGCACGGCACACACCGGAACCGGCGCGATGCCGGCCGGGCCTGGTTTGACCGCCGTGGCGGCCACACCGGCGCCGCCTGCCGCGCCTGCCGCGCCTGCCGCGCCTGCCGCGCCTGCCGCGCCTGCCGCGCCGAGCTACACACCGCCGCCTGCGGTATCCACGCCACCGACACCACCGGCGCCACCCGCGCCGCCTGCCGCGCCTGCCGCACATGACGCTGCCGATTTGGCGATCACGGCGGGGGGTTGGTCGTTTGATGAGCATATCAAACCGCGTGTGACGGAGTTCTCCCAGCGGAATGGCGACACCGCGCCGCTCAAAATCAAGGCAATTCTCGACGGCCTGCAACCCGGTGCAAAGGTCACGACGCTGGCACCGAAGCACTGGCCGGCATTCCACGCGGCTTTGCAGTAAGGCCGCGGTTATGAGCGGTGCGCATCACCCAAAATACAGTATGAGTAATGCGCACCGTTTCATGATGTGCGCGGGACAGCCGGCCTATTGTGCCGGCGCTAGCGAGATCGAAACGCAACACCAGAAAGACGGCACCTTTGCGCACCTGGCCCTGCATTTCGCGATCTTGAACAAGATCACAGACGCCGGTTACCTGGTCGGAACCTGGTCGCACGAAGGCCGCTGGCTGGATCGAGACACCGCCGACGCAATTCAGTATGCGCTGGATTATGTGCAGGGGTTGCGGGCGAAATATCCTGATTTATTAGTGCATAGCGAATGGTCTTTGTATTTTCCGCAAATCGTCGTGCCCGAACAAGATTGCGGCGGCACAATCGATATATGGTGTTATTCCGCCAGCGCAGCGCGTGTGTGGGTGGTCGATTACAAGCATGGTGCCGGCGACCGCGTCGATATTGACGACAATAAGCAAGTGCAGGGTTATCTTTGTTGCGTCATGGGCGACGTGCGGCAGGTGCATGCGGCGACATGGACAGGCGTGATTATTCAGCCACGCCATTGGGCTTATACGTGTGCGCGCGAGAAAATTTTTTCTGCCGTAGATTTAATGGACTTTGTGCAGGACATGCACGCGGCGTTGCGCGCGTGCCAGCTCGCCGCACATGAATGCAGCACTGGAACTCTAAGCCTCAACCCCGGAACCTGGTGCAACCGCTGCCCGCGACACGCCGAGTGCCCGGCCGTTGAGCGCAAAGTTTTGCCTGCAATACCGGACACAGTTATCGCAGGCGCGTTTGATCTCGCACCCGAGCCCCCGGTTGATACCGGCCGGTTGGCCGCGATCATAGAACTAGCGCCGGACGCCCGCGCCTGGTTTCGTGCGTGCGAAGAGCGTGCGCGCGCCTTGGCGCTGCAAGGTCAGCATGTGCCCGGCCACAAGATTGTGCCGGGTGAAACACGCCGCCGCTATCGTCCCGATCTACCGCCCGCAATTATCGTACAAGAGGCCGCTAAAATATTGCCGCGCGAACCAACCCCGGCTGAAGTGTTTGAATTTATGCCGCGACGGTTGCTGCCTTTGACCGAGCTGGAAAAGAAACTGATCGCCTTGGCGCGCGCCGCCGCGCCCCCCGGATTGGAGGACGATCACGCCAAGGTTGTGCGGCAAAAGTTTGCCTTCCTGACACTCAAAGATGCCGGCGAAAGCTTTCATCTGGTGCCAGAAACCGACCCACGCCCCGCGTATGTGCGATCCGCCAGCAACGACTTTGCCGGCGTCGCACCCACCCCTAACTTTGGAGTAAAATAAATGCCTATGAAAAATAGTCTTCTGTCGGATGATTTTGTCGCCCGATGGGTGGCAGAAAACCCGATCCACATTGGGCCTACCGGCAACATCATCACATGTCCGGTCCGGTTGGGTTGGATCAACCTGTTCCGTCCCGGTGAAGCGCAGAAAGGCGACGACGGCACCGAACGTGCAGGTAATTACAACGCGCAAATCTGGTTTCCGCCTGGAGCTGAAGCCGGCATCGCCAACGTGCTGATGCCGGTGCTGCTGAAGGTGTTTGATACATCTTTCGGCGGTGAGCACATGAAACACCCGGAAAACCCGTTTGCAGCACAGAACTTCACCCCGGAATGGGTCAAGGCCGTGTATGCCGGGTTGGGCCAACGTCCGTCAGGTCAACGGCACATGCCGTTTCGGGATCAATTCCACAAGCAACAGTACGGCGGCACACCCGGCTTAGCTTTTGTCACCGCCAGCACGCAAAACAAACCGCAAGTGGTCGACCCTGCCTTCAACCCCATCGTTGATGAAGGCCGGGCGTATCCCGGTGTATGGGCCTTGGTTACGCTCAACGCCTATGTGTTTGGTGTCAAGCCGAAGCAGCGCCCGGTGCGCGGCGTGCAATTCGGGTTGCAGTCGGTGATGATTATCGGTGACGACAATAAGCTTGCCGCGTCCGCGCCGCCGGCTAAAGATGACTTTGCCGGCGTCAAGATCACGCAACATTTCGATCCAAGCGGGCAATTTGGCGGCACCCGGGCACCAGGCGCGGCGCCGTCGGCGCTGCCGCCGGCAACCCCCGTTTATGCCGGGCAGGCGGTGCAGCCGGCAGGCTATATTCAGGGCCTTGCGCCGAGCTACGCACCCCCAGCCGCACTACCGCCGCCGACACCCGGCCCTTACCTGCCGCCCGGCATGACGAACGAACAAGCTTTGTATGGTGCGCCGCCCGCATTGCCAGCACTACCCCCGCCGCCAGCACCGCCGCGGGTCAACCTGGGAGACATTTGGTGATGGCGAGCAAACCCCGGCCTTACCCGCGGCCGATACCGGGCCAATCACCCCCACCACCTGACGGGACGTAACCGATGCCGAAAAGTAGAGATCAAATCTCTTTGGCGCTTGGCGAAAGCCAAGCGTTTCAGAAGATGGACCAGGGCTTTAAGCATGTGATCGAAGCCTGCACAGAACTGAATGTGTTGCGCCAAGATAATAACTGGGCGCAGATCGCCCTCGCCATGGAGAAGGTTAGCAAAACGGCCGCCGAGCTGTTCAATAAATCGACACTACGCGCCTTGAAGTTTAGGATGTAGCTTTATGCAACGGGTTTGCATAGACTTTGAAACTCGAAGCGCGTTGAGCTTGCCGCGGGTGGGCGTGCATAAATATGCACGCCACCGAAGCACTGCGGTTTGGAACATGGCCTGGCGGTCCGACGCCGGCCACCGGCACTTATTCCGGCCCGGCTACCATCCCGATCCGGCACCTTTACTTGAACACGTAGCGGCCGGGGGTTTGGTCGTGGCCCACGGCGCCATGTTTGAGCGTACGATATGGAACGAAAATCTACGCCGCACAATACTCCGCCATTGGCCGCCGCTGCGTATTGAGCAACAAGATTGCACGATGGCGCGGGCGTGCGTGTTGAGTTTGCCGGCCAAGCTGGAAGACGTTTGCGCGGTCCTGAAGCTGCCTGTTCAAAAGGACATGGAAGGGTCACGCCTCATGCGGCAGATGATGAAGCCGCGGGGCAAGAAATTATGTGTGCAGTGCAACGGCACTGGACAATTATTGTACGGCCAACATTGCGCCACATGTGACGGCACCGGCGACGTGCTAACCTGGTGGGATGATGAACCGCGGCGCGATAGGCTAGACGATTACTGCATGCGCGACGTCGATGCCGAATGGGGCTTGGACGAAAGATTGCCGGCCTTGTCGAAGCGTGAGCGCGACGTGTGGGTACTGGATCAACAGATCAACGATCGGGGCGTACATCTTGACCGCCCGATGATCGAAAAGATGCAACAAATCGTTGTCGCCGGCAAGATCACACTTGATCGTGCCATGGAGCAGGTCACTGGCGGCGCAATCAAATCGTGCGGGCAAGCTAAAGCCTTGGCGTCGTGGATCACAGGGCATGGTGTGTTGTGCGACAGCGTAGCCGCCGAAAACCATGACGATATTTTACAGGCTGTCGGCGCACATCCGTGCAAGCCACAAATCGAAGCGGCGCTTGATTTACGCGCCGAAGCCGGCAGCGTGAGCGCGATCAAGTTTCCCGCAATGCTGGATACACTGGACGTGGACGACCGCAGCCGCGGCCTCCTAGCTTACCACGCCACCCTACAAGGCAGGTGGGCCGGCCGGTTGTGGCAACCGCAGAACGTCAAAACGCGAGAAGACGAAGAGGTTACCGACGCAGCTTTAGCCATGAGGCTGGCCGAAAGCATCCCGAACGCGGCCACCGTGGCAACGCTCTACGATATGATTTTTGATGCGCCGATCGGTGTTTGCTCTTTGGCGCAACGATCGATGATAACGGCCGCACCGGGTTGCGAGCTAGTGGGTGGTGACAAATCAAACATCGAGGGGCGTGTCAATGCTTGGCTTAACGGTGAGAGTTGGAAAATTCACGCTTTCCGCGAGTATGATGCTGGTATTGGCCCTGACCTATATCGTGTCGCTTATGCAAGTTCTTTTGGCGTTGACGTTTCGTCTGTTACAGGTGCATCGCGCCAAGTTGGAAAAGTGCAAGAGCTGGCCTTAGGTTATCAAGGGTCAGTCGGCGCTTACGTCAAAATGGCGAAGAAGAAAAAGATTAAACTGTCCCGGGTGCGTGATACGGTCAAAGCCGCGGCCTCCCCTGATGAATGGTTCGCGGCAATGGGCGGCTACAAGAGCGCGCGCAACAAGGCCGGGCTCGATCAAGAGACATGGGCGGCCGTGGCTATCGTCGTGAAACGCTGGCGCAGCTCGAACAGTTGCATTGTTCAAGGCTGGTGGGATTTACAAGATGCCGCGATACTTGCGGTGGAGCACCCGGGAGAATTCGGGCAGGCTTGCGACGGTAAAATCCGCTATCTGTCCGCGCGCGATTTTCTTTGGTGCGCGCTGCCAAGCGGCCGCACCTTGGCTTACTACAAGCCAAGGGTTGAGATACGCGACGAAAGTTATTTTCTGTTCCCTGACGGCCGGCGCGAACCGACTGATACTTATTTCGACTTTGAACATGCAGAGTTGTTCGCGCAAGGCGTCCGCCTGGTGTCGCGCAAGAAGAACATCGTTACGTTTGAGCACCAGAACGACGTAAAAATGTGGGTGCGTGAGGCGCTTTATGGCGGCATGCAAATGGCGCATGTAGTGTCAGGCATCGCCCGCGATTGCATGGTTGAAGACATGTTCAACGCGGAAGCCGCCGGCTTCAACACCATCTTGACCGTGCATGATGAATTGCTCACCGAAAATCCGATCGGCGCCCGCACCCCGGAAGAGCTGACCGCGATCCTGACAAAGAAACCGGCCTGGATTGTCGGCGACTTGCCGCTCGCCGCGAAGTGCTGGAAAGGACAGCGTTACCCGAAATGAAAGGTATTCAGAAAGCGGCCGCAGAGCTAAGCGCAAAAGAAGGGTTGATCTTCTCGAAACTTAAAAGATTTCAGGACGTGAGTATCGCGGCCCTGTTCCACACCGCATGGCCTAAAGAAACCGCGACGAAGCGCCGCCAGCAACAACGGATCGGTGCGGTGCTGGCCACACTCAACCGTAAGATCGGCTATTATGACTTAAAAGTTGTGCCTGGTGTGCAGCGCGGAACGTATCGCCTTATACGTGTCATTGATCGTTATATTGGTCCCTGATGAAGCTCGCATGGGCGCTCTATTGGGCGAGCCGCGGGTTTCGCGTCTTTCCACTTTGGCCGGACAGTAAAACTCCGGCTTGGACAGACTTCCTCAACCGCGCCACTACGGACGAAGCGACGATCCGCGCGACGTGGGCCGACGAGGATTATAATATTGGTGCGGTGCCGGCGGGACAGATCATGGTTGATCTGGACGAAAAGCCGGATGAAACCGGGGCACCGCGCGAAGGCATCGCGCACGCGCGGGAGGCCGGGCTTGATTTCGACACACTTCTGGTGCGCACCCCGACCGGCGGCCTGCATGCCTGGTATCAAGGCCCGCCGGTAGGCAACCGCGCCGGCATCCTGAAGGGCGTCGATATCCGCGGCGTGACCGGCTTCGGCGTGATGCCCGGCAGCACCATTCATGGCGCGCGCTACGAGATCGCACAAGATAAGCCGCTTGCGCCCGTGCAACAGTTCATTTTGGACCGGACACGGGCACCACGCGAACGCAGCGCCGAACAACTGCCGCTGCTTGATCTCGATACACCAAGCGCGCTCAACCTTGCAACGGTTTATCTGGACAGCATAGCCGGCGCGGTGCGTGGCGTGCAGAACGATACGGCCTTCCGGGTGGCGGCACACCTTCGCGATCTCGGCTTGTCTGACACCACATGCGCCGAGCTGATGGATGTACGATGGGCGGTGAAGTGCGAGCCGCCAATACCTACCGAAGAGATCGAAGAGATCGTTTCTAACGCGTACGCTTACGCACAGAACGCACCCGGCAGCAAGCACCCGGCTTTGGATTTCGCCAACTATAAGGCGCTGCCGTTGCCGCCGATCGGCACCCCGGCCGCGCCGCCTGATACGCAGCTCGAGTTATTCGCCGAAAACCCCTTCTTCGCGTTCGGCAACATGATCGATCTTGACGAGCTTAAGCCGCGGGATTGGGTGCTGAAGCGGTTCATGGAGCGGGGCGCGGTGACGACGCTGGTAGCGCCGGGTGGGGTGGGCAAAAGCCAATTAAGCTTGACGCTGGCGGCGATCCTGGCCGCCGGTGAAGCTACGTTCTTCGGGTTTCCGAATATCTATGCAGGGCGCCCGCAATACTCCGTCGTGTTCAACGCGGAAGACGATGAGCAAGAAATGTCCGCCCGCCTGCACGCCTTGTGCGCACACATGGGGTGGGATTATCGCACGATCAAACCTTATATCTGCCTGGCAAGCGGCAAGCGAATTAAGCACATGCGGCTGATGACGAAAGAGAGCGGCGTGATCCGCGTCACCGACGAAGGCGCTAAGATATTAGGCTGGCTGATCGATGCGTGTCGCCGGTACTCTTGCCCGGTGCTTGCCTTGGACCCTGCAAACAAGCTGCATGAGCTTAACGAAAACGACAACATAGAAATGTCGCGGTTCATGTCGCTACTGACCGGGCTGGCCGAGCTGGCCGGCGCGGCCGTGCTGCTGTCGCACCACATGAACAAGCCGGCCTTTGCCAGCGGGACACCCTACGCGGGCAACGCATCGTCTAGCCGCGGCGCGGGCGAGATCGTCAACGCGAGCCGCGCCGCCTACACGCTGTCACCCGCCACGTCGGAAGATATCAACCGCTTCTCTTTGACGGAAGACCGCAGCCGCCGGCTGCTACGCCTAGACAACGCCAAATTGAACCGCGCCTTGCTGACCGGCGATGCGACCTGGTTAGAGCGGGTCAGCGTCAATTTGTGGAACGGTGAAGAGGTTGGGTGCTTCGCGCCAGCCGATCCGCGCGACGACACGACGGCCGCCCGGGAGGCTATGGCGCGGGTGCTGGAGGCCGAGATTACCGGGTTGGGCCAAGGCGCCGTGCCGATCGCCGACGCGGCCCGCATGCTCATGGCGAACGATACGATTTACGGCAACCTGACCACCGCCCTGGTGCGCAGCCGGATCGAGAGATTGCTACTCAACCCAATAACACTGCCGGGGGGTCAAACCGTGGCGTTTACGCAGAAGGGGCCGGTGAAGATGGTATCAGTATCGTGATGGCGTCACCCCAGGAATTCGCCAGCACGGCCGCGGCTAGCCTTTGATACCGTGCCGGCGCCTCACGCGCGGCTACGCTGTTCAATAATTGGTCATGCGCGCCTTGCGCATCGCCCGCCAACATGGCTTGCATCATTTCAGGGAACGGCTTTCCGGTGTTGAAGGTTTCGTTTATTGCGACGTCCTGCCATACAAAGGGTAGTTGCAAAAAACCTTCATAGGCTAGGACAAGTTGCGCCGTGACCGCGCCGATATCGTTATTCAACAAAAACACAGCTTCCGCTTCGCTGATGCCACGGCCGATAAGGTTGCGGCCGTAGCCGATCGTTGGACTGCCACCCGCCGGCCCGTGGGTGATCGTGGCGCCGCTCTTATCGTCATACACAAAAAGCCGTAAACCTTCATCTTGCATGAGCTGATTGCAGCCGGCGGGTGTCATAAGTTTTATCCTCGTTCGGGTTGGAGCTTACGGCGCGCTGCTGTCCGGCGCCACAGGTTCGTGTGGCGTCAGCGTGACCGGCACCGTCGTTGCACCAAGCGGCACGGCCGCGGGTTTCGTGTTGCCGTACACGGCACACACTTTTTCGGCGATTGCAATATCCACGGTGTTATGGCTTTGCACCGATTGCACTAGGGTAGGATCAATCACGCGGGCCAGCACCACACCCGTCGCGCCATCCTGGCACAAGATCGTGGCATCCTGTGCCACCGCGGCCGGGGTGGTGGGTGCGACCAGCCCGGTGGTTGCGCACCCGCTAATGAGTAGGGGGAATAGTAGGGTCGGGCTTCGCATCGATCGATCTCCGTTGTGGTTGTGTAGCAAAAGGAAGCTGGCCTTGCGTTGGCGGGATCACGGGTAGTGAGTTGAACACCCGCAACAACGCCGCCGACGCGTCCGCCGGGGTCTTCACACCAACCGCCCTAGCGGTTTGCGGGAATTTTTGCAACAACAGTACTGCGGCTCTGTTCAAAATATCATAACGCACTTCCGGGTGATCGCTTCCGTAGTTTCGTATGGCGGCCGCGGCCTCTTCGATCGCCGTCAGAAGCGCATGCCGCAACGCGGTGTTATAATTGGCTTGTTGCGCCGTGTTGGCGGCGGCGTTGAAGTGGGCGGCGACAGCGGACAACGCGCTGCGCACGGACCAGGTGACGACAGCCACCACCCCGGCCGCCGCGGCTTTTTCGATTATGTCCACGATGGGTTGCCATTCGGACGACATAGGCTAATCCTTCTGCGGGCGCGCGGCGACGGCGCGGATGGTTTCGGTGATCCGGGTTTCGACGGCAACGAGATCGGCGCGGGTTGGCATTTCACGCATGTCGCGCAAGATTGTTTGCTCAAACAACTGTCGCGTTTCGGCGTGCTTATGGAACTGTGTCCATAAGTTTTGCGTCTCCGCACGGGCGGCATCTTCCGCTTCTTGGATTTTGTTTTCCATTTGCAGCATCCTAGTTTCTAGCTTTTGCTCATGGTGCTGCCGGCCGGTAAGCAATAAATAAATCGTTCCTGTGTAAACAGAAACCACCAGGGCCAACGCGGTCTCTAGCCAGGTCAATTCCGGCGGCGTCTCAACGCTCATACTTTTTTGTCCTTTTTCGGGCCGTGCAACATTTTGCGAGCGGTGCGCTCAACCACCGGCCGCACCGCCGGTTTTGGTGTGACGGGGCGCCGCGGTGGGTTCGGTTTTTGCGTGTGCTTAGGCAACGGTGAACTCCCACAAATATGCGGCGTCATAGCCGGTTGCGATGCCGTCAAAGTAAGAAGACCAACCAACCCGGTTCGGCGTGCCTAGCACCGTGCTAGCTATCGTAACTTCCAAACGCAGGCTCCAATACAGGCCGTTGGCCGAGTGATAAAACGATAGGTTGGTTCCGTCATAAACAATACGCAGCCAGAACGCGCCGGAGTTTTGATTACCAAACGACGATATTGTGTTGTCGTAAGAGTTGCCGTTGGTCCAGTTTTGAATATAGAAATTGGTGGTAGCCGATCCTAGAACAAAATTGAACACGACTAGGTGGTTGCTTGCGTCCAATACGCATAGACCTGTTTGCGAATTATTCGTGAGCTGGGGCTCAAACATGGCGGTGAGCGTGAACGTGCCCGATACCGACTGTGTGAGGCAGGCTTGTTGTTCCGCAAAATAGCTTTGCAGAAGGATCGGACCGCCGCTGATATCGGTGTAAAATTGCGTGGTGCCGCCGACAACGTTGTATGAGCCGAAGGTTGACAACGCCGGCCGCGTGAAGCTGGTCAATGTGCCGAAAACCGGCCCTTTCTCGATGCCGCCGCTACTCGTTACGGTGATCGTGGCGTTGCCGCTAGAGCCGGAAATTGCGCCGCCCACCACATCGATCGTGCCTGTATTGGTGACGGTGTGCGTGCCGTCTGTGACGGAAAGCGCGGACCCGGCCGCCGACAAGGTTCCACTTGAAAGCGTAAGGTTGCTGCCGATCGCAACACTTTGCAGTGATCCGCTGGAGTTGCTGCCAAGCAGGGGTGCGTTATCGGGTGGCACCACGTCGGCGCTTAGGACGCCGGCCGACAGAAGCAGGCCTGCGCCTACCGTGACGCTCTGCAAGGTTCCACCGCTGTTGCTGCCAAGCAAGGGCGCGCTGACCGGCGGCGCGGTGGTTGCCGTGAGCGTGCCGGCCGACAAGAGCAGCCCGCTCCCAACCGCCACAGACGTGGCTGTTCCGCTGGAGTTGCTTCCAAGCAAAGGGGCGCTGGTCGGCAGGCCGGTGGCGTTGCTGGTTAGTGTGCCGCCGGACAGGGTTAAGCCGGCGCCGACAATCACAGTCTGTAATGTTCCGCCGCTGTTGCTGCCGAGCAAAGGGGCGCTGACCGGCGGGCTTATCGTTAGCGACAAGGTGCCGCTAGACAACGACAACCCGCTGCCGACATGAACCGTTTGCAAAGTCCCGCCGCTGTTGCTGCCAAGCAGAGGCGCGCTGGTCGGCGCCGACAGCAACGCCGACAGCGTGCCGCTGCTGATGGATAGGCCGGTGCCGAGCGTGACGGTTTGCAGCGTGCCGGTGCTGTTGCTGCCAAGCAAGGGTGCGTTGTCCGGCACTGCCGCCGCGGTGGCTGTGAGGGTGCCGGCCGACAGGGACAACCCGCTGCCCGGGACGACAGCCTGAAGACTGCCCGTGCTGTTGCTGCCGAGCAGGCCGGCGTTGACCGGCACGGTCGCGGCGGTCGCCGAGATCGTGCCGCTGGCTATGCTGATGCCGGACCCTGCCACGACGGAAACAAAATTTTGCGAACCGTCACTGCCGAGCAAAGGCGCGGCCACCGGCGGTAGCAACCCGCTACCTGAAAGCACGCCGCCTTCGAGGGTCAGGCCGCTTCCGACGCTAATGGTTGTCGCGGCGCCGCCTGTCGTGGAACCGATTATTTGCGCGGCCGCATTGTAAGGCAGGTTGAGGCTAAGTGTGCCGGGGTTGCTGCCGGCAAGCTGCAACCCGCTGCCGACATGAACTGATTGCAGCGTGCCGCCGGAATTACTTTGCAAGAGCGGCGCAGATGCGGGAGGCACTGCGAGCGCCGAAAGTGTGCCGGCGGACAAAGAAAGCCCACTGCCCACAGAGGTCGCGGTCAAGCTGCTTCCTGAATTGCTAGAGAGCAGCGCGGCGTTGGGTGGCACTGCCGCCGCGGCGGCGGTCAATGTGCCGCCCGCCAGCGTCAGGCCGGCGCCTGCCGTCACCACCAACGCGTTGCTGTTGCTGTCCGTGCCCAAAAGGTTGGCACCGGCAGGCAAGTCCGCCGCGGTCGCCGAGATCGTGCCGCCGGCTACGCTGATGCCGGCGCCTGGCTGCACCGCCGTGAGCGCACCCGCGCCGTTGCTGCCAAGCAGCGGGGCGCTGGTCGGCACCACCGGGCCGCCGCCCCCGCCGCCGACAACGCCATCATAAAGCGTCAGGTTACCGTTGCCGTCATAACCTAGCGTCGTGCCGGTGCCGTTGTTGGCGCGCACGAACAAAGACGGGACGTTCGGGCTCAACGGGCCTTCGGTGATCGGGCCTTGTATGCACCGGCTGACGGCTTCGGCAAGCTGTTGCGTCTGCAAAACAACGGTGTCTAGCGCAGACTGCAACGCTTCCGGGTTGTAGGCGTTTTGGTTCGAGAAGTTTGTCGTGGACACGTAAGGATCGGTGCGTGCGAGCGTCAAAAACTGCCCGGCCGCCAGTGCCGGCACCGGGCTTCCCACCGGCGGGTAGGTCAGTTGCCCGCCGGTGGGGTTGCCTAGGCCGGTGATCGAATATTGGCCTTGGCTAAGCTGTGTGAGATTGCCGGCGCCATCATCCAACCAAACCACAAAAGCGCCGTTGGTCGGTATCAAGAAGTTGTAACCAAAAACAGTTTGCGCGCCGTTGCCGGGAAAGGTTAGCTTCACCGTTTGGTTAGAGACACCCACGATCTATCTCCCGAAAGTGCGCACATGCGCGGTTGACGGCTTGGCGTAAAACTGCACACCTTGATCTTTGATAAGCTGTTGCTCGTAACGATGCAGATATCCGGGGTTCACGGTTTCCTGCAACGAATACAAGATCAAGTAATCCAGCGCGGCGCGGGCATACCACAGGTTGACCATCGGGCCGTTGCGTTTGCCGAAGTCTATGCCTTGCGTTGCCAGCTCGCGCGCCCAGCCTTTTGCGGGGTTGTTGCCTTTAGCTGCATTCTGTAGATCGCCGATCACGACGCCCGCGGCCTGGTTGACTTCGGAATAGGTCGGGCCGAGCAATTCAGAGAGCGCGTCGCTACCCCAACGGCTTTTCTGTCCGAAGAGAAAATCGCCATAGATACCTAGGCCGCCGCCTTGCGCCACGCCTTCCATCACAGAAGCCGCTAGGCCGCTTTGGCTGGTTGGGGTTGCGGGTATCTGTCCGCGCGTGAGCTTCTTCAAGCTGTAGGCAGCATAGCCGAGAAGCGACGTGCTGGCGATAAGGTGCGCCACGCCGCCCACATCCAAACCGTCGCGGAATAGCTCGCGCGTAAGGCTGCGCAATACGTGTGTCATAGGAAAGGTTTTGAATTGCCAGAAAGCGCGGCTAACTTCACTTTGCGCCGTGGCGGCCGTTTTTGGCCCTAAAATCCAGTGAGATATGCCGGCGGTCGGTTCCGACAGGCCGACACGCACCTGATCTTGGAAAAAATTCGAGAGCTTATCGAAAAGGTCACCCCGCGTGCGCTCCGCCATTTCGGCTAATAGCCTATCGTGCGTGGCGTTTTCTTTATCGATCGCGTCCTGGCTTTTCAGCTTTGCAAGTCGATCGGCGTGATATTGTTCTAGCGCGTCAACCTCTGTTTCGCGGGCGCGTAGCACCGTTTTGTCATCTAAGGCGCGCACATCGCTAGGCACCAGGTAAATACGATCGTTGAGTAGACGTTTTTGTGTGTCTTTAATTACGTGCCACTCGGGTGCATCGATACCGTAACGAAGTAACGTCTTCTGCAATCGTGTTCCCAGCTTATCGAATGCTTTACTTGAGTTGCGCGCTAGGTTGTGGCTTAACATAATGCCCAACCCTTCTTTCTCGTGCTGCACCCAATATTTTACACCATTAAGACTTTCATAGGTGGACGCCATAGCGGCAACCTGGCCGCGCAATCCGTCATAACTGCGCATGTGAGCAATGAGGCTCCCAGAAAAACCCTCCTGGCCCGCGCCGAGATCGGAAGCGAGATCGTGAAAATCCTGGCTTCGAGGAAGCAAAGCGGCGACGCTATTCGCGTAACTTTCAAAAAGATTGATATCGTTCTGCCGTGCCACGCCGCCGATCGTGCCGAGATCGGACAAATAAGATAGCGGGCCGCCGAGCTTGAAGTCCTGCAAGGAACGCATCACGGCCATAATGCGGGTGAAGGTGGGCACTTCGCTGCCCGCACCTTTCCGCATGGCGTAATCCAATATGCCGGAAAACTTGCCTGCATGGTTCTCGATATCGGTGCCTTGGTTTACGTCGCCGCGGTCCTTTGTTTGGCGGATAAGCTTGCTGATCCAACCTTTCAGCATGTTTTCCGGGTTGGTACCCATGACGCGCATGATGGCCGCGTTGCGTGCGCCGTGCTCGATTTGCTTATAGACTGATGCGCGCACGTCGCCATGGCCGAATGCTTCGTTGTAATCGAACCAGTCATCCGCGCTCTTGAAAAACAATTTACGATCGGCGCTGACGCGCCGCGCCAGATTAGCCGGGCCTTTGAAGCCCGACAACCAATCCGCGCCGGTGGCTCCTTCGTGATTGCCCGTCGATAGGTTTTTCCAAATCTCGTGCAAATAGGCTTCCCGCTCAACCGGCGCGTCGTGATCCAAGAAGGTTCTTTCATCTAGCTTCGGTTCAATAACATCCCGCCACTTGGCGTAAGCCTTCTGTGTGCCGTCACCGCGTATCTTGTCCGCGTCGTGCGACTGGCGCGTAACGTATTGGTCAAGCTTGCCGATCCACGCACCGGCCTTGTTCTGCATCAGGCGCGTATCCTCGAGATACTTGCCAATGATCTCGGCCGCCTTCGCGGCGAACTTATTGCCGCTCGCCTTGCCCCAATTCGGATCGTTGAGCCGGCCTAGCTCGTTGGCGAGATCACGCGAAAATTGCTTGTCGCCTTTCAGTAACGCCTTACGCAACCCGGCCGCGCGTATTTCTTTATCCATCGCGCCAAGCACCTGCCCCACCGCCGCGTTGCCGCGGGCGTCCACACTGTCCGCCGCGCCGTAAAAATTGGTGCCGATATTCTTTCCTTTGAGCGCACCGATCAACGTATCCTGGCGCGCTTTTTCGATACCTGTGATTGTCGCCATGAGGCTATCGTATTCACGACCGTCAACGGTGCGATCCTTCAAGCCTTTTTGCGCAATCAGATTGATCTTGGCGGATCGCGCCTCCACCGCGGCGGCAAGCTTGATCTCGGCGCCTAGCTCTTGCCCCGCCCGGCCGGCGGCGTCGTAAGGCGACATGCCTTGCCGAACGTAACGGCGGACGCGGGATTGTGCCCGCGTGAAGAGCGCGTCCAGCTCATCATCCGTAAGGTCACGGCCGGCGGCCTTGCTGGCTTCGGCGGCGCAATTTGTTGGAAAGTTAATTGCCATGTTGCACCGTCAAAACATCGTCGTTGAGACACACGCGCACATCACGCGCCGCCTTGATCTTCCCGCCGGTGGGGTGCCAGTTTATCATGGCCGCCGCCATAATTTGCCAAGGGTCAACCGGCGCCGCTATGTTGGGGATCGTCATGTCAACGTGCGGCACCGTCAGGAAGCTTTTTGAAAAACCGGCCGCCGGCAATTCGTCCATAGGCAGGCGCATATAGGCGCTGTTCGGTTCACCGTAGCTTGCCGCCATGCCGCGTAAATCAAGTGTGTCCAGCTCTTCGGTTGCAAGCCGACGCAGAACGGTGAACCAATTCCGCCGCACTTCAGGGATGGGGTCTTCGCGTGCCAGCAAACCCAGGCAGCCGCACACCATCTTTTGTTTCATTTGCGCTAGGCTTCGTAGGGGGAAATGCAACACGCGCCCAATCACTTGCGGGGTGATCGCGGCCTGGCCGTTCATGGCTACGTGGTTGCCTAGGTTCGGCCGCACCGCCGGATGCCGATCGTAAACGCTTCGCGGAATGACAAGCTTCGTGCCATTGCGCGAATTCATCCGCCAATGCTCGCAGCCGTGATAGATCGCCGCATCGGGCCGCAGCGGCAGGCAGTGAACTTGTTGCAAAGCGCCAACGAAATTTTGCTCGCACGCGGCCCATACAAAAGCTTGCAAGGTTTGCCGTGATGCCGTTTCAACGAATTCGTCGGCGTCCAAAAACAACACGGCATCGCAATCTGTTTGCCGGAAAAGCCAGCGCATCGCGAAGCCGCAAAAAGCTTCTTGAAAATAGCCGGGTTCGTGCGCACGCCACAAATGCCAGTCAGTATTCAGGCCGGCAGTGAACGCCAAGGCTTCGGCTGTGCCGTCAACGCTACAATGATCGATGAACACGGCATAATCAAACACCGCCGCCGCGTGCCGTAGGAAGGTCGGCAGGATATCGATCTCGTTGCGGACCATCGAAACAAGTGCGAGCTTAGGCATTGCTTAGGTTCCTTGCCACACAAGAGGCCGCGGTTTCCGCCGCGCGTGCGTCTCCGTCACCTAGAGCTTGTTGTGTTTTGATCTGCTCAAGCGCGCGATCGTCGGCGTCATCCCAACGGCCGGCTAGCTTCTCTTGCTGCACATACCGCTGAAACTGCTGGTCGTGCTCTTGCACCGCGGCCAGGTCTTTGACCGGATCGCCGGTTATCTCGGGGCCGTCCGCGATGCGCTGGCGCATCTGGCGCTGTTGTTCGGCATCGATCGCCGGGCGCTGCGCATCTGCAATGGCTTGCGCACGCTGCCCGGCATCCCGCATACTTTGCGTGATTTCGGCAACGCGATCCTCTAATCGTTGGGCAAGTGCTTCATAGTAAGCAGCGCGCCGCTGATTAAGGAACGTGTCTCCTCGTCTTGTTCTGGCAACGCTTTCAGCTCGTCCACGTAGCTCTGCCATTGCTTCTTGCTTGCTGACAGTGCGGGACAATCTATTAAGTGCAGTTGGTCCGGCATCACCCCAAATCCTTTTAGCTACGTCCTCCGCCGCGGCCAAGCCTGCGGCAGATGGTTTCCTGGTTGACGTGTATTCGATCTTGCCGCTGTAATCAAGCACGCGGTTTATGAGATCGCTTCCTTCCGCGCTGTAGTTCTCCCCTGCTGCGGCCGTTGTCCCTGGTTGCCCATACTCACCGCGCGCTCTTATCTGATCCAACTCGGGCCTAAGCGTCTGCCATACCGTGTCCCACCATCCCGCAAGGCCGTCAGGCTCCAACGCACGGCCAATGTATACATTATCGCCGGGGGTGTGCGCGACAACCGCGGCGGCGCCTTCTTTACCTGACGCCAACAAGTCTTTAGGCGACAGACTGCCTTCGGTTGGGTGACTGTGTTGAATAATGAAAGCGTCCTGGTCGCGATAAAGCCGCTTTACTAAATCGCCGGTCATATGCGCGTTAGCTTCTGTCTGGCTGACATATTCCGGCTGAAGCACACTGTCTGTGTACGGATCATAAAAACGGGCGTGTTCGGTGCCTGTTTCTTGCTGCCCCTGGCGCACGTCTTCTGCCGCCTGGTCCATGGCATCGCCGAAGCCTGGCGGCGCGTCTTCCGGCCCGTAGCCCATCAGCTCGCGGGCATACTCTTCATTGCCGTCATCCCGCGTGCGAAGCAGCTCCGCTTGCATGTCTTTCAAATCGTTATGAATGCCTATGAGTTGATCGATCGGCCGGGGTTGGTCCTCCACGATGGATGCGATGGCGCCCTTGGTCATGTCCTCCTGCAAGGATCGCGGGGTGTCGGCAATCGACTGTGCCCATTCCGGCAGGCCGCGCCGATCGTCGATCAACCCCAACCCGGAATGCAGCACCCCGCCGATCACACCACCCATGAGCACGGATGATAGGGCGCTGCCCATATCCCAGTCATCTTGTTGTGCGGTGGCTAGACCATATTGCGCCGGCAACAAGGCGGCGCCGCCCACGATGCCTTGAGAAGCGCCGGTGATCGCACGCACCGCCAGTCTGCCGGCGGCGCCTTGAGCTGCGTCACCAAGCATCGCCGCCACCCGCGCTTCTGGCAAACCAGGCACAAAGGTGGCGGCGATGTTGAGCGGATCAAGCAAGCTGGCCGCGGTGCCTGCTAGGAAGCGCGCAAGGCCGCCGGTCGCAATACTAGACACGTTCCGTTGCAAAATATCGTTGCGCTGTATTTCGGCAACGTGGTGATCGTGCAAAGATTGTGCGACCGCGGCCGTGGTATCTTGATCGAAGCTCAACACGCCGGGTATGCCGAATTCCTTGTTGAGCTGGTCTTTCGGTACGGTCGGGTCTGGGGCCTGCGTCTCAACGCCGGTTTCGGGATCGGTGGTGCCTTGCGCCGAGATCGCCCGCTGACCGGCGCGAAACAGGCTAACCGGGAGCGTTTCACTAAAAGATTGCGCGAAGCTGGCGCCCAACACCTGACCTGTGGTCGGCGGGATAAATGCCGGCGCTTGTTGTTGCAGGGCCGCACTATCTACCGGCGTATCGTCCGGTGCGCCGATCGGGTTGATGCTGTCGCTCATTGCGGACCGTCCGGTATGCGCGCCAACATATTGACTTGCGCGGCCTTGCTGTTGATGCCTTTCATATCAGAAAACATCATAGTTATAGGTTGGCCGTTTTTGCCGTAGGCAGGAATGTAGCCGCCATTGGGAAGAGCCGCCATCAGGGTTACACCCTTACCATCCGGGTTGGTTGCCCACAGGCCGGCTTTAGCCGCGCGCACCATGCTTGCTTCATCCATGTCCCGCAGAAACGGCCGGTTTGCGTAGTTCGGTGGCAGGCCCACCGTATCGGTGCTCAATCCATCTTTCACGGACTGTTGCGCGGACGTGAATTCATCGGCGCGGTCTTTCTCCACGCGCGCCGTATCGACAAAATCATATTGCTTGCCGAGTACGTTATCTACCGCCATCTGTGCAGCGGCGGTGCCGTCGGGGGCCTGCCGCGTCGCCGCATAATACATGGCGAGATTGCGCACAAAGGTAGACACGTTCACGTTGTCTTCGAGACCTTTGCTGGTCAGCGTGGTTGTGGCGCGAAATTCCGACAAAGGGCCGCCGGGATCGGCAAGCGCCGTGTCGATGGCTTTGACGTACGTTGTGCCCGCTGTTGTCTCTAAACCTTTCTCGCCGCCTTTCGTTGCCAGAAAGCTCATCATACGTGTGGCATCTTGCGCCACACCTACTTGACCTGGTGCGTTCAACGTGGCGGCAATACCGTATTGCGGGTTAAGGCCGGCGCGGCGCATCGATTGCAAAAGATCGCCGTAGTTATCGCCATACTGCTTTTTGAGCGCGGCAAACTCTGTGGGTATGTCTGCTTCTTTCGGATCAAGCGTTTCGATCCGCTTAACTTGTGCTTCTGCGTAAGGAAGCGGGAAGACGTTCATCTGTGATGGTTGCACACCTAGCCGCGCGAGCTGCGCTTTAGTCTGCGTCACGTAGGCGGCCGTGGCGGCCGGGTCACTCGGATTAGCCGAGAAAGCCGTCCACGCCGCGTTGACGGACGGGATATTATTGATAACGTAAGCGGCACCATCCTTCGTGAGCTGGCTATCGCGCTCCGTCACCGCACGCAACGCCACGCTGTATTGCCGAGATTTCGTCGCGTAACCCTCGATCGCCGGATCATTGCCGGGGTTGAGTTTTGCCAACAAGGCTTGCACGTCGGCCGGCGCCGCGAGCCTAACTTTTTGAACGGTTAATCCATCTTGTTGCAATTCCGTGTCGCTTTGCGTTTTTTGCGCAGCCACATCCGGGGGATAGAGCCTTGAGTATTCCGCCGCGGGCACATAGCCGCGGGGATCACCGGCGGCAAGCAACGCCTCGTTGTCTTTGTTTTGCAGCTCAAATGCGGTGCGCTGGCTTTGCACTTCGGTGGACAGCATGTGATACCGGCGCGTAATCATGGCGTCCATCTTATCCGCCGCCAGCGGATCGGCCGCTAGGGACGGATCGGACGCGACATAGGCGCGGCCTTTCTCGAGCATGGTATCGAGATCGGGAAAGCTTGCCGGCGCACCCGGTTGCGCGGCGCGTGGCGCGCCCGGATTACCCCCGGCCGCGATCGCAAGCACTTCGTTGGCGTATTGGCTTTTCGTGTTGCTGCCGTTGTATGCCTCTAACACCTGCCGCGCCTGGTCGGGATTGTTCCAATCCGTGACACCGAACTTTTTACCCAAACCGGCGAGATATTGCGCCGAAAAAGCAAGGTTGGTCGGCCCGTCCGTCAGCGTGCCGGGATCGATGCCGTTCACCCCGTAGCCAGGTTGCCGCGCCGTGCTTGGCTTGACCTGGCCTAAGCCGAGCGCGACGCCGCTATTAGCATTGGTGTTCCATCCGCTCTCCCGCTGCACCACGGCATCTAGCAGGTAAGGCGGCACGCCGGTGCCGGCGGTTGCTTTCTCCAGCATGGCAGGCCGCGCATCGGCCGGCACCACATTGGCCGGGCCGGTGTTTGGCTGTGCGCCGCCGAAAATCGCATCGGCGCCCGTCGCCAGCTTGTCCGCAGTGTATTTCGGTTGCAGAAATTCGGCGATTTTAACCTGGCTGTCCGCGTCCATGTAGCCGCGGGCTTGATTGAAAAGCGCCATGGCCGCGTTCGGATTATCGACGGCAAGCGCCCGTATCACGCTGCCGTACGTGCCACCGACTACGTTTTGCGCCTTGGCCTTTACGGTGTCGGCATCCCAACCGTTGATCTGGCCGATCTTGCGCACTTCCGACACTTGGCGTGCGACATACTCTGCCACCTGATTAGGATCATTGCGCACACCCACCGCGGCCGTCGCCGCGCTCTCGATACGCGATTGCGATGCCTGGATAGAAGCTAGGTTCATCTGTTGCGGCACATGCTCGCCCAGCTCAACCAACGAATAACTTGTCTGCCGTTGCACGTCCTGGCTTAGCATTTGCCGCACGGCCGGGTTGCCGGCCAAGGCTAGGTAATTCTGCCGCAGCCCTAACAAATCGCTTTGATATTGCGGCGCGGCGTCCACCGCAGCCTGGCCTTTCTTTTGATAGTAGTCGCCTTTCAACGATCCTAGGTCGGCCATGTATTGCGCCGATAGGTTCGTGGCGTCGGTTTCGTTTTGCAGGCTTTGCATGCGCAAAGCTTCCTGCCCGGCATCCTGGCCGATCTGTGACACCGCCGCGCCTACAGGTGCGCCGAACGCCGCCGCCGGCACGGCCGGGTTGAATTCCGGCAGGCTGTTGTTGCTTGGCGCAACAACCTCGCCCGGTTCTATTTGCGGTGTCTGTGCCATTTAGGGGCCTATTGACGGTGATGCGGAAGTCGGAAGAGCGCCGGTTTGCATAAGCTGGCCCGCAAGCCCCCCGGCCTGCCCGACACCACCTAGGATGCTGCCGAAGAGCTGGTTTTCGCCGGCCGCCCTGTAGTTCGCCGCGCTGGTCAGATCGGCTTGCTCTTGTATCTGGTCGCCATAGACCGCGCGCGCGGTGTTGCTGCGGATTTCTAAAGCGGACAGATCGCCGAGCGCCGCCGAACTCGCGCGCACGGCCACGCCGCTGCCGGTGTTCACGTCCAATCCGCTTGATCCTTGCGCCGCCTTCTGTGCGCTCACAAAACCGGCAGTCTTCAAAAGCTGTTGCTGCTCTTGCTCACTACCGGCGGCTTCCTGGTATTTTGCGGCTTGTTGCGTGATCGATGCGTTGCGTTGCGCCACCGCGGCCTGGTAATCCGCCTGGTTGCTGGCGCTGATGCCCGACATGATACCGCCGCCAAGTGTCGCGATCGGCGCGATTACGGCAAGAGCTTGAGGCATTATTCGTCCCTCACTTTAACAATGTTGATGAACGTCACGCCTTTAAGAATTTGCGTATTCTCGCCGGGGGTTGGTTTGAAGCCCAACCATTTTACCCAGCGCATCGCTTCGGGGTATTGCGGCGAGACGGTGCTCTCAAGCCGCTCAAAATCCTGATGCAGATGGTCTAGGAAGTCGCGCGACAAATTAAGGATCATCTTTTTGTGGCGCAACACGCGCGTTGTCGTGGCGCACCAAATATAAGCCGTGTTCGCTAGTATCATGGGATCTGGCTTATATCCCCATGCCGCGATGGGTGTATTGTCCTCCAAGCATGTTACGCTATAAGGATGCTCTCGCATGCAGGCCCGCACGGCGGCGCGGCCTGTCCGATATCCCATGGCCTTGAATTCAAGCTGCTCGCCAGCCCGAAGATTGTTCCCAATCAACGGAATGTGCCAACGCTCGCAAGGAACAATTCTAAGGCTCATGGGTCGGGTGTATCCCCTTCGCTCACTTCGGGTATCTCGGCTAGAACCGTGCAAGGCATTGGGTAGTTTTGCTGTATGCAAACGAAACCTTGCTCTTGTTGGATCACGTCTAGCACGGTGCGGATATCGCCATACTCGGGTGGGATCGGCGACACCGGGCCGCCGTCGAAGGGGTAATCCTGCCAACCCGCGGTTAAGGTGAATTGCGTTGCGCGCCATTCCGCTTCGTTGGTGCGCTCTTTCTGCTCCACCAAGGTGCCGAAGGAAGACCCAACCGCGATGCCGCGGGTGTCCACCGTGCGCAGTGTGACCGCCGGGAGCTGCTTGCGGCGCCCTTGATCTGTCGGCCCTTCCCCACCTTGCGCAAAAGGCAAGGTTTGCACCTGTGCCGTGAATTGCGCCCCGACTAGCACATAGGTGTAGCCGCCCGGTAAAGTCACGCAACCGTCAACCACTTCTTGCGGCGGCAACACGTTACCGTCCGCGACAATGCCAACAGTGCAACCTTCAAAATGGCTGACGCCGCCGACAACCGTAACCGGATCGCTTAACGACCAATCGCCCGCAGCCACCGGCGGCACGATCAATTCACCGGCCGTGTTGGGCACCAGGCCAAAAGGCGCCACTAGCATGTTTGCATAGAGGCCGGCGGGTAGTGACGCGCCGCCGCCTCTTGTATCACCTTGCCCGTCGCTTATCGCGGTCACGATACCGTAGCCGCCTTGAATTCGGATGATCTGGCCTACTTCCACGCCGGGGGGCGGTGTCGGGTTGGTGTCACCATCATAATAAAAAGCCCAGATATTTTGCACCGCGGCCGAGCCTTGCGCCTCACTCCCCAACCCCGCCGGATCGATGATCTGCAAAACTGGTTGCACGTAGTTATTGCCTGTGAGCGGGTCGCCGAACGGATCAAGTTCAAACTCTAAAGAATTGACGCCGCCATCCTCGATTGTCGCGTATATCTCGGCGCCGCTGCCGCTGCCTGCACAATCTAAGACCTGCACGTAAGGCGCCTCTGTATCGTAGTTCTTGCCAGGAAAATCCACCGTCAGGTTTGCAAGAATACCGAGATCGTAAGGCGCCCCGGATGTGATTGCGAATTGCGCCGGTGTCGGCGGCAACACGACGGCGCAATCCAGGCACCAGGCGTTTTCCGGGTTGCTTGGAATGTTCGCGGCCGGGTTGCCGCCAAATTTGCGCGACGCCATGCGCTCGACGACCGGGTAGAATTGATTATTGAACCAGCGATTTACCGCGACATAAACCGCGTCTTCATCGCCTTCCGGTATCGAGATCACGCTCATATATTGTCCGGCCGTGTCGTGCCGCGACCAACCGAGTATTTCTTGTTCTTTCATGATCGTAAGGGCCAGCATAATACCATCGTCGCGAACACCCCACACAATCTTGTAAGGCTCTTCCGCGTAATCCCACTGCACGATGGTGCGACCGTAAAACAGATGCGCCGATTGCGCCGATATGTCCTGGCCGGTATAGACGTTGAGATAGAAATTATAGGTCAGATCACGAACCGCGCTGCCGCGGGCCTGCATGTAGATTAAATCGTAATTAACGCGGATCGGTTGCAGTGCGTTGGCACCAGAAAAGGCTTGCGCCTGTGCCGTGATCGATGTTGGCGTGAGCGCCGCGCCGGGTGTGCCGCCGGATATCTGGTAAGCCCCGCTTGTGGTCAACGCAATCAATCCGCCCGCCATTGGCGTAAGTGAATTGATGATATTGACTTCCGAGCTAACGATTGTTTCCGTGAGCGCATCACTGGCTTGCGAAGGAAACGATGTGTTAAAGTTTTCGTATAAGCCAACCTGTGACAAGAAGAAGGTCGCAGGCTGCAACACGGTGCCGGCGAACGCCTTGCGTTGATCGAAATAGCTAACCACACCCGGGTTGTTGTTGCCTTCAAGCAGTGCGGTTGCGGTCGCCTGGCCGGCATTTATCCCGTCGTTGATAGTGAAGGTGATCGTGTTGGCCGGCGCCGCGCCGTTGTTGGTGAAAACGGTAAGCTGGTTTTCCACGACGAAACCCGTCACGACCGCGCCGGTGGTCGTGCCGGAATAGTCGCCCCCGGTTTGCCCGGTCACATTGCCGCTGACGGCAACCGAAAGTAAAATGTTCGGTGCATGGTAGTGGGTGCCCCCGGCCGTGATGGTGATCGATCCGCTGGCGGGTTGCCAACCATTGTTTGCGGCGGTCCACGATCCGCTGAAGGCCAGCACCAAGCCGGTGCCGGGTGCCGGGCTTCCTTCCCCAATCGTCAAGGTTGGTGCCGAGTAGCCGGTCCCGCCGGTGACCACGGTAAAACCAGTAATCGCCCCGTTGCCGGCGTCGTTGGCCGTGGCGGTTATTTCCGCACCGCTGCCGGTCGGATCGGTGATCGTGACGATCGGGTTGATGTAGCCGTAGCCGGGCGTTACAAGTGTTACGCCGACGATCTGACTGCTTTGGAAAGGGTTTTGCGCGGTGGGTGGCGTCTGCGTAAAATCGGGCTCTATGTTGTCGTCAACAAAGGTCGTGCTTGTTGTGGTGCCGATATAACCGCAAAAGAACGGCGGCTGCACCAGGTTGCCCCAATTTTGCGCAATGACCGGGATTGCCGCATACACCCGATAGCCGCGGGCGCCCGTAACGGGTTGCCAGCCTATGAGATTAGCACACCCGGTTGTCTGGTTGAGTGGGTTGTTGGCGACGGTTACGAACGCGCTTGCGACGCTTTCTTCACCATTCTGCGCAACAGAAGTAACGTAGTAGAAATATTGTAGAACCGACAACTGCCCGTCTAGGTTGGGGCCGAAGATCGACACCCGATAGAGGCCGGTGGGTGGTTGGATCACAGGCGCAAAGCTTATCGTGGTCAACACCCAATCTGTCGCCGCCAACCGCTTAAGTTGCGCCGGCTGATAATTGACATGCGCGATATCCAGCACATCCGCGCTTTGTGTGAACTTCAAGGCGAACAGGTCGGCATCTTGATACGGCGATGTAATATAATAAATGTGCTCAAGCGTGCCGCCGCTGACGTAGGGCGTCCAATCGTCAACGATTACACCTAGGCCGGTAATGGCGTCGAATAGCTGGCACGTATTCGTGCCGGTAAGAGAAATGATAAGCGTGCGGGTGTTGATGCCGCTTACGCCGTTGGCAAGCAGCAAACCTTCAAACCCAATGGCATAGACCTGATCGCCGGACGCGATGCCACTCGGCACCGCCGACAGGGTGAACGTCGCCGGCAGGCCCAGGCCAGGCGTCACGCTGGCGACGTTCAACGTTTGATCTATGACATAGGCGCCTTGGTAGATAAAGCGGATCAAGCCTTCTGTGAATTCCAGCACGTAAGCTTGCGTGCTGCTGAAAACGAATTTGAAAAGGCGAACTAAGCTATTTTGAAAAGGCGCCGGGCCGACGAAAGACGTGCCCGGCCGGGTGGACACACCACCCCGATAGTCGACAAAAAAGTTTCGGCAAACCGCTAGACCATTCTTGTAACGCGCTAAATCCGTGCGCCCCCACATTTGCGGCGCCAGCTCGCCAGCCGAAAAACTGGATTGAATGAAGGGCGCGGCCATGGATCATATCCCTAGAAACGAAATGGCATCCCAGCCCGCGCAATACGCATCAGGGCCGTTTCCATTATCGTCGGTCATGTAGTCGCCGGCAAAACCGCGCACGGCAATCCAATCTGGTATTTGATTTACATTCGTGGAACCTTCATTGCCGTCCGATACGCGGGCGGCCATGACGGCTTCGATCGCACTTTCCCGCGCCATCTGCGCAAGCTTCTTGTCACCCGAGATCGGGATGCACAGGCGCCACGCCAGCGAGCCTATCATTGCGGTTACGAATTGGCTATCCCAGAGGGCGGGGTTCAAGACGCGCCAACCATAGACCGCAATGGCGTTCTCGGCGTTGGTGAAGATGCACCGCTGGTAATCCTGTGTCGTGCTGCGGTCCAGGCCTTCGACGAACCGAACACCGCGGCGCCAGCTCAAAGGGGTTGGCGTCGTCGTCGCCACGCTAAACACCGGAACCGAACCGCCAGCTTCGATCGCCTGAATAGTCGGTAAAATGGACCACACGCGCACACTGTCGCCCGGCACCAAATAGCTATAAAGCCAAGGGATCGGCGGCATCGTCAACGGGTTCCACATGCCATTGGCCGGGCCTGGTGCCGGGTTTTCCGGTGTCCCGTTGGCGGCCTTGAGCAAGGTCAAGTAATCCTGCCGGCGGGAGAAATTCCATTGCGCGCCGCGAAGCAGCGCATCCCGCGTGCTGTCGAAATAGAGCCGCACCGCGTTCGCTTCGTTGCTGCGTTCGGAAAAATTGGTAATCGTGTCGCGCGCGCCGCAAGCCCCCAGCGCCATATTCGCGATATCGGTTATGGTGATCTCATTCCCAGGCATCAGCTTTGCTTATCGAAAAGCTTCTTGGCAACCGACTTGTCGCCGCTGCCCGAAGTGATCGCCATATCGGTAATTTGCAGACTTATATTGCGATCGGCGCCGCCTTGATTTTCGTACGCGCTCACGGCGCACACTTCAACCCGCGCCTCAATCGTCATAACCTGGCCGACTGCCGGCATTTCGGTGATGCCGAGTTTTTCGATATCGTCTGCGCACAAACATATTTTGGTTCCGTAACTATATTCCGGCGCATTGGCCGGGGTCGGGTCGCTATACTCCGTCGCCTCTTTCGGTGTGAGCTTGAGGCTAACAAGTTTTGCCATGACAACCCTCCTCGAAATGGTGGGGCGCTTGGTATCCCTACAATCCCAAGCGCCCCGGTTGCCGCTACGCCGCGCTGACGCGGGGTTTCGGCGGTGGCGGCGGTGGCGGCACGCTGGGGGTTGCGGCCGCCACCGCTGCGGGTGCTGCGGGAAGCTTTACCGGGCTGTCGGATTTTTGCAGCCGATCAAGCAGAGCGGCTACTAAATCCTCGGCACCAGGCGTGTGCTGCAACGAAAGGTGGCGCAACGGATCGGTGGTTTGAGTACCCGCCCGATCTTTCGCCGCCTTGCCTTCGTCACACAACGGGATCATGTGCGGTCCTGGTTTGCCATCGAATTCGATGACTTCCAGCGCGTTCACGATCCGGGCAGCTTTCCCGGGCGCTGGCGCAATGAACGCCTTCGCTGAAAGCTGGTATTTGCACGTAGGCCAATCTTCCCGCAACATAACAGTGTCCTCTCTTGTTTCGGCTTACGCGCCCGCGCCTGACGCCGGGGGTGGCGTAAAGCCACTTTGGTAAAACACCTGGTCGTCGCGGCCGATCGTGAGGCCTGCGAAGATAGTGCCGGCGGTGATAACCGGGCTGGTGCCGCCCAGGGTGTAGGTCAGTTGCAGGAACCGCGGCGGCGCCTGGCCTGGTGCCACCGGCGGCAGCACGATCGGAAACACGTAGTCAGCGAGGCCGACCTGTTCCAACTGTGCCGCGGTATAAACCGGGCTCATCAGCATTGTTCGATAGGTGCCTGGCGCGCCGCTGCCGTTGTCCGGCGCGCCCTGCAAGGCGAATTGCAAGGTTACGTTCGTACCTGTCGTGGCAAGGCCGTTGATCGTGAGCGTCAGGAAAGGGCCGTTGCTGTCCGGCCCTACACCAAGATCACGGCCTTGACTGCCGCCGATCGCCGGGCCGCCAAGATCAACCACGTAGCTTGACGTGCCGTTGCTGACAACGGTAGCCAGGCTAGTGCCTTTCTGTTCAAAGATCGTTGTGCTGTCGATAAACATTGTGGTTTCCTTTTCCGTTGTGGTGCGCGCCGTTGGCCGCGGTTAGGTCACTGCCGCTTCGGTTGACAAAAGCTGGTCAACGATGCGGATAGGCACGCCGCGGAAGGTCGGCACCACCATGCCGGCAAATTCCTGCATTTGCAGAAGCACGTTGGTTTTGTTGGTAGCCTGCAACGACATAAAGGTTGCGATCGTGCGGTTGCAGTAGATCGCCGCCCGGCCGCCGCCAACCACGCCACTCGGCATCGTCGGATCGGGTGCCAAGGTCGCCATGCGCGGCGCCGTGGGCCAATGCGCGAAAGCCGAAATGAACAGGTTGATAAGGTTCGCCGCCTGTGTGCCGGTAAGGTAGGACACATCGATATTGCAGAGGCGCGTCACGTAGCGCCAATCGCGAACGCAGAGCCCCATCTTCCACTTGAAGTAGGAGCTATAAACCTCGAATTGCGTGCCGCTTGGTAGGTATTTCGTCTTCCGGCCCAGGTCTTCCATCGATAGGCCGGCCTTGGCCCCGCGGGGGAAGATGCCGGCGCAGGTGTTCGCACCCCACTGGATAAACCAAACACTCGTATTGGTGGAGGCGGTGCCACCGGCCGAAATGACGTTGTTGGCCGATTGTGATACTGACGTCTCCAACGAATTGTAGCGTGGCGTGAAGCCAAGCATGCGTTCCGGGTTTAGGCGGGTGTTTTCGTAGAGAAACGCTTGCTGCGCTTGCTGCGTCATGCCTTCCATGAACATGGCGCTTTCCGACAAGCGGAATTCGGCGCTGTTGCCGTTGAGATCGGCAAGGTCCATGTCGATATCACTGTACGCTTCAAGCACACCCACGGTGTCTTTAATCTGCGCCGTGCCGCCTTTCGTCGGCGAGATACCCTGGTAGAACTCGCGCCATGTGCCTTCGGGCAGGCCGGTGGTCATGGTCGTTTTGTGGCCGTCCGTCTGGTTGCCTTCGATCCACAGCATATCCAGCATCATTTCGTTTGTCTGCGATAGCAGATCAACGATGATAGCTGTGCGGCCGTCGTCATCCTGCCGCTTCGCCCAATCCATGAGCGTAAGTGCGGTTGAACCTACAATGGTTTGTGTCATGGGTTAGTCTTTCCTATGGCTGTTTGTTCGGTGTGTTGTTGAACAAAAGCTGCGCGGCGGATTGAGACTGCCCACCCAAGCCATTGCCCACGACGGGGGTGCCTTCGGCTAGCCGACTAAATAGCGTATGCAGCGTGCGGAAAATAATCGGGTTATTTCCCGCCCCGGTGATCCGAAAAGCTTTGTCGGCTTCCGCCACCTGCGCCGCCGCCTGTTCCGGGGTTGCACCAGGTTGCACGACGATCCGCTTCAAGCCTTCGCGAACCAAGTGAACGGCGGCGGGTAACTTTTCGCCACCGAAAACGGGATCGGCCTTGATTTGGTCCGACCACGTATTTTGCAAATCTGCCCAAGCGCGATGCGGTGCTTCCAACCGCTCTTTGACGCCTGGAATATTTAAGACCTGTTCCGCCAGCACGGGCGCCACGGCTTCCAAGATCGCCGGCACCGCATCTTTGCTGACACCAAGCTCCGCCGCCTTGTTGAAGAAGGCCGACACAACCGGATCATCCGCCTTGATGCCCTGCGTCGCCAACGCTTCGGGAATAACATAATCCGCCGCGGTGATCGGGGGTGGCGCCGGTTCGGCGGGGGCCGCCGGTTCTGCAGGCGCCGGGGTTGCGGCCGGGTCTGCAGGCGCCGGGGTTGCGGCCGGGTCTGCAGGCGCCGGGGTTGCGGGCGCCGGGGGGTCGACCAAAACATTGCCGTTCGGCTGCGGTGCCGCCGGTTCCGCCGGGGGTGTTCCGGGGGGCACGTCGATCGAAGCTGCGGTTCCGCTCACGAATTTTCTCCGTTGATCTCTTCAGTCATAAGCAAAGCGAAATTTTCTGCGTTTGCGGCGATGCACATGCCTTGCAGCTCCAAGCCGACGCGGCGGGCGCCTGCACGATAATGGACGGCGTAAGGATCAAAGGCCGCGTTCACGATCTCGGCGTTGATGCCGCAAACTTGAAACAACATTGAGCGCAACAACAAACGGCCGTTGGTTGTCGATAGTATATCCGCCAGTGCTTCTTTTTCGCGGCGTGCGCGATCCTTACCCAACCGCTTCTTGCGCGACACCGCGATCGGGTTACTTGCATTGTCAGGTGCGGCATCGGCTTCGATTTCTTCCGGGGTGCGGTCATCAGACATCGCCACGCACCCCGAAAAAATCTTCAGTTTTGACCGCGGCGACACCGTAATCTTGCGTGGTTTTGCTTTCGTACGCCACGATCCTGTGTGCTTCAGGGTCAAGGCCCATGAGCCGCATAAAAGCCCGCGCATCGCCTGGTTGGCTGAATTCCATCGCGCCGGTGTCGTCTGTGATTAGGCCGGTGCTGGTGTGATGCTCGCGCGGGGTGAAGCCGTGGTGCGTCAGCACTTCGTCCCGGGTGGCGTGGCGAACAACGAGCTTGCTCATGCCGAACCTGCCGCCGGGGTGCCTTGCAACATCATTTGCAATGCGTTCTGGCCGCCGCCTACATCGGTTTGCGACAAGGTTTGCGCGCCCTGCACCGCGGCTTGGCTGGCCTGAATTTGTTGCGCCTGCTGGTCGTGTTGCGCGCGGGCCTGGCGCACCGCGGCGAGAGCGCGGCCGGTGTTGACGATCTTCGGTGGCACGCGTAGCGCGGTGCCGTACTCGTCGATCATGTTGTCAAAATTAACCTTGTCGGGTGCGGAGGCGTCCACGCCGGTCAGGCTACCCACAAAAGAAGCAAACCGCTCTATTGACGTCGTGATGGTGGCGCGCTGGAGATCGGCCAACGCGCTGATATAAATCGGCTGCACGACGGCATAACGCAAAGATTGCGGCACGGGCGCGAAAAGCCCGTTGCGCATCATAATGCGATAGATGCGCACGATATCCGGCGACAGGCTTTCACCATTAAAACGCTCAAGCACCGGGCCGAGCATCATAAGCTTTTCTTCTTTGCGCGCATCGATCTCTGTTGCGGTGCGCACCGTGTCAAGTTGTGAGATCATCAGAAACAGATCGTTATACAGCGTGTCTTTGATGCGCTGTTCTGCCTTGGCGATCTTCTTGTCGATCTCTTCGACCGGGATACGCGCTTCAAAGACCGGCTTGAAGCCGACACCGTTCGCGATATCCGGCACATACGTCACGTCGCCCGAAATGAGGCTCGCCGGTTGGTTCTTCATCGCCACCGAAGCCATCATGGGCGGGTTGACCATCTTATCCACGCCTTGCGCGGACCGCTTTTCCATGACTTGCAAGGATTTTGTATCGCCGAGCGCGTCCATGACAGGCGAGCGCCCGTAAGGATCATTGCCGTTGGTATCCCAACGCGGCACCGAAAACGGTTGATCGAAAAAACCTTTCACCCGCAGCACGTCGGTTTGTGTGTTGCCCCATTCCCAGAATACTTCCTGGTATTGGAAGCTTGCCGGCACGCCGAGCTTGTTGGAAGGGCCGCCGTCCTGAATAAAGTCGGGGTTGGGCTCGATCGCGTGCCCGATAATGATTTCGCGCTCAAGCGACGATCCGCCTTTCATCCATGCAGCTTTTGTGTCAGGGCTGCATTGGTTGAAGCCAAATTCGCGTACAACCTGGTCGATCGTCATCACGAATTTGCGGTAGAGCGTATCTACCGTAAAATTCGGACCGGCGGAACAATAATACTCGCCCGCACACGGGTTGAAGCAGCGGATCACGCGGCTGTCCGGTTTGCCCAAATCCTCATAAATAATCATGGGTGCCGTGCCGAAGCAGCCAAGATCAACATACTGCATTGCCTTGGCGGTGTAGTAATTCGATTGCGCCATGACACGCAACATTCGGCTAGTGCTGTCGGCCAACCACAACCGGGCTTCGTCGTTTTCCGCAACAGTAGGATCGTTCACGTCTAGCCGAAACCACGGCCGCGAGGGCGACGTAATACCGCTCATCATGCCGGACGCGAGATTGCGCAACGCGACCGTGCAACAGTTGTTGATGATCCGCTGATTGATCGGACTGCCGCGGTTCCATTGGTTAGGTGTAATCAACCAACGGTAGCGCCGTGGTAGCACGTAATCCGCGATCTCGCGCCAGTGAACCCACCAACTGTAACGGTAGGTGTCCATTTGCGTCATGCGTTGATCGACATGTTGACGCAGATTGGACCAATCGGAACGGGCTTTCGTTTCGATTTTATCCGCAACACTCGGGGTGCTTGCGACTAGATCAAGCACGTTACTGGCCGAAGAGCTGCTTGGCGGCCGTGGTGGGTGCGGCGGTCCCGGTTGGGCTGGTCAAAATGGTGCCGTCCATGCCAAAGGCGCCGGCCGCCTGGCGTGCCTGTGCAAGCTGGCTGGATGTGCTGGACATGCTATCCGGCAGCACGGGTGCGGGGGGTGGCGCGGCCGGCATCGGGCCAAGTTTGGGTGCCGAAAACACGCTCAATACCCCGCATAAAAGAGCGTGGCGGTGCCGCTGTCCGAGATCGCGGTCACGGTGGCTGTCGGGAAGGGGTAGCAGCCGCTACCGGCCCCGAAGCAGATGCACCCGTTGGGTGCCCCACCGGCGGGGATCACAAGGCCCTTGTCGGCGACGGCGGCGGCCCCGGTCGGGTTAAGCCAAACGTTGCCGGTAGAGCTGGGGATGGTGCAGTATTTGACGAAAACCTGCCAAGTGCCCGCCGTGAAGAGCGCCCCGCTGGTCGTGGCGGCCGTGGTGCTGTTGCTGGCGCCGTAGGTCATGGACCACGCGCCTAGCGCCACGTTGCTGGGGGTGCCTTGGCCGAAACCGCCAAGCGGTTGGGCCGCGGCCAAGGCCGGCAAGCAACAAGCCGCGAGCGCGGCGAAGATGGTTTTTCGGAACATGTGCAACCTTCCGGGTAGGGCGGAAAACGGGTTGCACAGTGAGCTACAGATGCGCGCGTGATCGGCGCAAGCGAAAAATTACCCGGCTAAAACGTCATAGTCTGTTTTGGCGCGGCTATGGTCGGGCTCCGCTTCCCGGTGCGGGCCGCCTGCTTCCCTGCCGTTCTTCTTCGGCTCAACCGGGTAGGCAAAGGTCAAAGCCAGGCTGTCCATTCGGTTCGGGCTTGGCAGGCCGCGTTTCTTCATGTCTTCTTTACGCTCTAGCATCAGTTCGGAGCCCTGCCGGCCGTCTTTGTAGCCGTACAGGACGCCGGTTAGCTCCGTCTCGAGATCGGCTTCGTCAGGGATCGCGCCGCCGGCCAGCCACGCCTTGAGATAGCCGGCCATTTCGGAACGTTTGTTGAAGTAACGCGTGGCGTCGACTTCCAACGAAACCCGGTCGGCCTTGGCGCCGAAATTGATATCAAAAACAAAATGGCCGAGCTGGCGCAGCCGGTCCACCACGCCCGCGCCCAGGCCGGTCCCGTCCACGAAAGTGGCATCGACTTTGTAGCGTTCTATCTCGCCCGCGGCCCGGGCCGCCACGTCCATCGTGCTCAAGCCGCGAAGCTCAATCCATGGGATCGTTCGTGCATCGCGTCCTTTGCGAAACGATATGATTGAAGGATCGTCGCCGAACCGGCCCACGTCCACGCCCATAATGAGCGGTTCGCGCATATCGACATGCACTTCCCGCCTGCGGGCTTCGGCGACGATAAGCTGCGGGATGAACTGCATGCTGGATACGCTGGGGAACATGCCGCGCACGTTCACTTTGATATAATCGCTATCTTCGCCGTAATACTCCACTAATTTATTGATTTCGGTTTTGTCGGTGATCGGCACGGTGCGGCTGTCGATAGATTTATGCCACCACAGGTGCCGCTTGCTGTTGAAGCAGTTAAAAAAGGCGCCGTTGCCGCGGGTGGGGTTGCCGAACGCGCACCAGATCACTTCGGTGTCCGCATCGGTGAAGATACCGTCCGTGGTATCCCAAATCACATCGGCTATTTGCGAAGCTTCGTCAAACACCACGACAATGCGCTTGCCGATATTGTGCAGGCCGGCGAAAGCCTCCATGCGGCTTTCATTCCACGGCAGTGCGTCGAAACGCCAGACTTTCGCGTGATCCACGTCCGCCGAGTATAGGCTTGTGCCGGTGGCCCGAAACCAATGCGAGCAAATAGACATTTGCTGCCACTTCATCACTTCAGGCCAGGTTTTCGTGCGCAACTGCGGTTCGGTGCCGGCGGTCAGGACGCCTTTCGTATCGGGAAAGGTGCTCATACCCCAATCCACAATCCACGACACCAACGCAGACTTGCCAATGCCTTTACCTGATGCTTCCGCCATTCGGCCTTTGCCGAAGCCGAGATCAGGCGGCGGATCGCCCATGATATCGATCATTTGTAGTTCGGGTATCGAAACACCCCGCACAATGTCGCCCATCTTTTCCAGATGTTCGCACTGCCAAGGCTGCGGGCCGCCTGGAAATTTTTCCAGCGGGCCGTTCGGTTCGCCCCATGGATAGACAAATTTTACATAGCCATACGGATCGTGACGAAAGCCGGCAATCGCTTCGATCAAATCTTCTTCGTAGCGCAGATCGCCAGATCGCTTCATTGATCTATACTTCGGCCGCGGGTGGTGCGGTCCACCGGACCTAGCAACGTGGCGCTGCTTTCCATATTGCGGATAGGGTGTGCAATCGCCGGCAGATACCATTCGTGCGGCGCCTCTTCGTCGCGAAGCGCAATAAAGGTGCTGCCGTCCGCGTGGTGCCGAAACCAATAATAGACGTAATTCACCAGATATCCGCCAGGCTTAGTTCTGGCGCCCTGCGGCTTTCATGCACCACTTCGCGTTGCAGCACGCGCGTTTGCTCTTCAAGCTGCAATAGGCCGCGACCAATCTCTTCCTCACACTCACCATCGATCACTGGACCGCCCTTTGCGATCCGGCGGTGTGCCGCGTTGATCCGGTCGGCCAGCGCGTGCGTCACGTTGATATCAATTTTTTCGTTGAGCATACCCAGGTGCTTCATGACCAGAGTAAGTGCCGCCAGATTATCGATGTGTTTGATCTCTTCGATCACTTCCGGCACCATCTTGCCGTCTTCGCCGAGCGTGACGGTGCGCCTGGTCTTCATGCCGGCCAGCATCAGCGCGTCGTCAGCGGACAGCTCACCCGGCTTCTTTATGCTACCGTCCGCATTGTAGAGATTGCGGGCATCGCCGAACGCGAGCGCGCCTAGCCGGTCAAGCACCCGCTCGGCGGTGATGCCCACACGCTTGCTGCGTTGCGCCATCAGGTTGGCAATGAGATCGCGGCAGGGCGGGTGCTTCATGATCTGCGCCGCCGCATATTTCGCGCGTTCGGGCGGGTAGCCGGCGCGGATCGCCGCCATGCGCGGATCAAGATCGATCAAGTATTCTTGACAGAACCGCCGCTGCATATCGGTGATGCCCGTCAGATCGGGCACGTAGGCGCTCGTGTATTGGCGCGAATAGTCAGATGCCGGGAGCTTGTTCATGTCTGCGCAAACCAGGAAGGAACGTTAAGACCACAAAACCAAGTGCGACATGCACCCAGACAAGCCACACCACGAAGAAGCATAAACCGACAATGCTCATTTGGTTGCCCAGGCAATCAATTCGCCGAGCTTGACCGCCGCCAGCACCCACACCACGGCGGCAACGCCTAGCAGGATTTTCAGGACGGCAAGCTCAAAGCCGGTCAGGGGTTGCTCAAGATCGGCCAGTGGTGGTTCAAAATCAGGATAATCCATGGGGAGCCTTCGGAATTGTCAGGCCGTCATCCGGCCGGTGCAGCCATTGTTTGATGCGCAGATAGGTTTCCACGTCCACCTTCTCACCCTTGCGCGCCCGGTTGGTCAGCTTCAGGGACACCCGCAGCAACACCGCCAGTGCCGGCGTCGACAGCTTTTCGGCAAGCAGCTTTGCGTTGATCTCTTCGGCCAACCGTTTCGGCTGATACAGGTCGGCCGGGTGCTCATGCTGCACGCCTTTGAGGGTATGCACTGGCCGATAATCTCCCAGGCCGCCGCGGTCCTGCACCGCGATTATGTCCCGTTTGGAAAGCGCACTCACCCGTTGCGCCGTCACAGCGGCGGCCGCCGGATATCAGGCGGGATGCGCGCGTCGTATTCCGTTGCCTTCATGTCGCCGGTCAGGAAGTCATACAAAACTTCGGTGCCGATCAAGATATTCCGCATGGTGCGGTTTGCCTCACCTACCGACTGGCTGACGATCGCAATGCACTTGAAGCGCAGATCGATCTGCTCACGTAGGGAGAGCGTTTCTTTATGCACGTAGGATGTGGCCTGGTCGTCAGGCATGCGCCGCGACCTTCTGCAAGGCCGCTTCGGCGGTGCCCAGGGCGGTGGTCAGTTCAACTATTCGTGCTTCAAGCCGCTCAATCTGGTTGTCGGCGCGCTCCACCAGGTCGCTACGCACGTAGGCCGTGCCGTTGACCTTGGTTAGCGAGGATAACTCTTGCGCGGTCGTCGCAATGACGACAATATGACTAGGTTCACAGGCCGGCGGGCCGCCGGGCGCGAAGAGTTGGTTAGCAGGCACGACCAACACTTCAGGCTGATTTTGTTTCGCGGTCACGGTGTATCTCCATCGGCAGCGAAATTTTCCGCGAATTTTAACGATGTTGTCAAGGGATGTAGGTAGATTCCGAAGGCTAGACGGCAAGATAAAATTTTGCTCAAAATTTTGACCGCTGCGGTGCCGCCTGTCCTCCAGGTTACTCTTGCGCCGGCTTCTGGCCCCGGCCAATCGATTGGCACCGCAGCACCACACCTATTGCATTCACGCAAATTTTGCGCAAGATGCCTTTGTGCGTCCGCCGGGCCTGGCGCACGAACCCCGACAGCCGGGCCGGCAGGCGGAGCACCCAGGGCGAGGTTTTTGGGAGCGGTCCCCTCGCCTTGGCACCTAGCGGCCTTGTTGCGTTCGCGCGGGTAGGGGCACCAATACCTGCACCTGCAACAAGGCCGCTTCCTGTGGCTACTCGCAATAGCCGTAATCCTCCACAAGCTGAATAAACGCTTCGATCGATCGTCTAAATTCGTCCGAACGCTTTTTGGCCTGCACACTTTCATAACCTTCGCGTGGATCGGTCTGCCGCTTGGCGGACAGCAGCGCGTAGCAGGCGTGCAGGTGTCCTTTAGTGATCTCCCACTGTTGAGCGGCAACAAGGCTACGAACGTCTTCCGCGGTTGACATAGATTGTTCCTTTCGGTGAGGCCGGTTGGCTATCGAAAACGATAATGCAAAAATTTTATGGTGGGTTAGCGTGGTCGGAAAAACTAAGCTAGCAAAATCGAAAAGGCAAGCCGTTAGTGAGAACGAAAAGGTTAGCCGTTAGCAAAATCGAAAAAACTAACAGTCGGGAAAACTCACAATATTTGTGCGCGGCGCCTTCTTTTTACAAAAACTCACAATATTTGTGCGAGGGGGTGAGGCGCGAAGTGGGGGGTGGCCATCGGCGGCGCCGGGGGGCGCGTCGACCAGCGCTCGCAGTCCGTGCATAGCTGCGACCAGGTTGCGTGCGAAAACAAAGGCTTAGCGAGTGTGCGCACGCGTTCGGCGCAATCCAGTTGGCATAATAGTACTTATCACACTCGATAAACTGAACAATATCAAGCATTTACCGATAGCGAAAAGACTTGTTTCCTGGCCGGCGCGGGCGGCGCGGGCGGAAACTATTAACGGAATCGAAACGAAAATCTTTTGGGGGTGTGAAATTCGGTAAGCCCCTGTCCCTCATTACCTCGACCCAACGCAACAACAATACAATATAGGTGTGCCCTTACATACTGCATACCTACACATACCCACATCACCCCAAGCACCCCTCAAATAACCATGACTAATCCGAATAAGAATGAGAGAGAGCGTGCGCTCCCAGCACGCTCACTCTCTCAATACTTATCGATATTAAGCATGTAGTTATTTTCACCCCATCTATGACCTTATACCTGGCTTTTAACCTGGCTTATATCCCCTCTTATACCTCTTATAGAGGTAAGAGGGGCTTAAGACAGTATAAAGACAGAATAAGGCGGCCTCCAACCATACCCCGCCCATACCCCGAGGCATGGTT
>Ga0116226_10000218_pt1 | contig 46722 bp, 38 predicted proteins | sample S1TSphfallax_FD_89692 | JGI IMG/M metagenome (GOLD analysis project Ga0116226, IMG submission 89692) | Host-associated microbial communities from peat moss isolated from Minnesota, USA - S1T2_Fa - Sphagnum fallax MG | ecosystem: Host-associated > Plants > Peat moss > Unclassified | place: USA... | reverse complement strand
TGTCCAATATCAGGCCATTGCGGTCGAGGACCCGACGCTGCGTGAGCTTTTCGAGGTTTCTCTCCTGACTCGGTGAGAGGCTTTGGTCGACCAGCACGAGTTCGGCGTCGTTCGCCTCGGCGCAGGCGCGAATCTCTTCTGCTTTTCCGGACCCGACGAAGTATTTGGGATCGGGTCGCGCCCGATTCGCGAGCACGAGACCCACGCCGACCGTACCGGCCGAAGCCGCCAGGGCCCGAAATTCCGACGTGTCGCTGGGATCTACCGGGTGACCGATGCCGACGCCAACCAAGACGGCGCGCTCGCCACCGCGGGGGCGCTCAAACAACTGCAGAGCGCCTGCCGCTCACTCGACGATCGCCGGTTCCGTTACTTCGCCGTCCTCACCGGTAGGCAAGCGCACGTTGCGCGCCGGTACGACGGTCGATATCGCGTGCTTGTAGACCATTTGGCTGACGCTATTTCTCAGCAGGACGACGAATTGGTCGAAAGAATCGATCTGCCCTTGCAGCTTGATGCCGTTCACGAGATAGATGGAGACGGGAACACGTTCTTTGCGTAGCGCGTTCAAGAAAGGGTCCTGCAGAGACTGGCCACGGGCCATGAGTTTAGCTCCTTATTTTTAGTGTCGTTCGTCCTAACGTACCGCGTCCCTACGCTACGAGGCTACACGCGGGGAATGCTAGCACAGAGGCGGCGGGTGGCGACAAACCATAAACCTATGACCACTCTGCAAATATGCTCTTCGACAGTGCGTCGTAGACCAAAGCCGCCACATTCGGATGCATCGAGTCGACGCACGCATCCGGACTGCGGCGGCGCAGCCAGGTCAGTTGCCGCTTCGCCAACTGCCGCGTCGCCACAATGGCCGTTTCCTCGGCGTGTGACAACGACGATCTGCCTTCCAGAAATTCCCACATCTGCCGGTATCCGACAGCCCGCATGGCCGGATGTTCCCCAGTGAGATCGCCGCGCGCAAAAAGCCCGCGCATCTCGTCCAAGAAGCCGGCCGCGAGCATGGCCCGAAAACGGTCCGCAAGGCGCCGATGCAGCCACTCCCGATCGTGGGGCTGAACGGCAATCTCGAGCAGCGCTACGTCCTCGAGCGGCTTGCGGCGGATGCTCTGCAGAGCGCTGATCGGCCGGCCCGTGAGGCGGTAGACCTCGAGGGCTCTCTGGATCCGCTGCGGGTCTTTGCCGTGGATACGTCGCGCGGCCTCCGGATCCACGCGGCTGAGTTCCTGGTGGAGCGCCTCCCAGCCACTCGCGGCGGCTTCGGCCTCGATCGCGGCGCGCACGCTGCTGTCCGCTTCCGGGAGGTCGGCGATCCCCTCCGTCAGCGCATGAAAGTAAAGCATGGTGCCACCGACCAACAGGGGCTGACGGCCGCGCGCCCAAATCGCCTCCATCGCGAGCATGGAGTCGCGGACGAATTCCCCCGCCGAATACGTCGCGCTGGGTTCGCGAATGTCGATCAGGTGGTGCGGGGCACGGGCACGCACGGCGGCTGAGGGCTTGGCTGTGCCGATGTCCATGCCACGATAGACCAGCGCCGAGTCCACACTGACGATTTCGAGCGGCAATCGCTCGACCAGCGTCAACGCGATATCGGTCTTGCCAGCGCCCGTCGGGCCCATGAGCAAGACGGCGGAGCGACGCATCAGCGTCCGCGCAGAAACAGACGGTCGAGATCCGCGAGCGAGAGCCGCACCCAGGTCGGCCGGCCGTGGTTACACTGATCCGCCCGGTCGGTCCCTTCCATCTCGCGCAGCAACGCGTTCATCTCGCTGAGGCTGAGCTGCCTTTGAGCGCGCACCGAGGCATGGCAGGCGGCGGTGGCCAACATATGGTCGATCGCTTGCTCGACGCGCCGTGTCCGACCAGCCTCGAGGAGGTCCGAGAGCACGTCGCGCACGATGGCTGCCGGATCGCGCTCGAGCAGCACACAGGGCACGGCACGCAAGGCGATTTCGGCAGGCCCCCAGCGCGCCACGTCGAAACCGAGCGCGGAGAACTCTCCGGCGTGCGCCTCGGCCACGTCCGCCTCGGCGGGACTGACCGGGATGATTTCCGGCACGAGCAGTGCCTGTTGGGCGTTGTCACCCTGCAACAGCTTCTTCATGCGCTCGTAGAGAATGCGCTCGTGCGCCGCATGCATGTCGACGAGCACCATGCCTTCGCCGGTTTGCGCGAGAATGTAGACGCCGTGCAATTGCGCGATCGCGAAGCCGAGCGGCGGCAAATCGGTCGCCGCCGGCACGGGACCGGCATCGGAGCCGGCATGGGCGTCGCGCACGTCGAACAGCCCGCGATACCGATCCACAGGCGGTGCGGGCGCGCGCACTTCGGGTAGATGGAAGCGGCTCTGTGTCTGGGGCGGACGCAGATCCCGGTAGGCGGCGCTCGCCGTGAGCCAATCGACCGGCGCGCTGCCGGCGCCGTGGCCCGTCGGCCGGGTGCTCGCCAGCGCCGCTTCGATCGTGCGGAACACGAACTCGTGCACACGCCGCGAATCACGGAAGCGGACCTCGAGTTTCTGCGGATGGGCATTGACGTCGACGAGCGCCGGCGCCATCTCGAGATACAACAAGTAGGCCGGGAAGCGCCCGTGGAACATCACGTCCTGGTAGCCCATCCGGGCCGCTCCCGCGAGCAGCTTGTCGCGAATGTACCGGCCGTTCAGAAATGCGAACTGCAGATCCGTCTGGCTGCGCGAGAAGGTTGGCAATCCGAGCCAACCGGACAAACGCAGCCCGTCGGCCTCGTGGCTGATTTCGATTACATGCGCTGCGAATTCCTCGCCACAGAGTTCAGCCACCCGCTGCAGGCGGTCCGCGGGGGAAACCGCGGGCGCGAGCGTCCAGATTTTCTTGCCATTGTGAGTCAATGAAAACGCGACGTCGAAGCGCGACAAGGCAAGGCGTTCGAGCATGCGGGCGATGTGCTGGAATTCGGTTTGCTCGGCGCGTAAGAATTTCCGCCTGGCCGGCACGTTGAAAAAGAGATCGCGCACCTCGATGCTCGTGCCCACCGGATGCGCGGCCGGTTGCGGGATGAGCGGCCCGCCGTCGCGCGCGGTCAGGACCCAGGCATGGGGCGCAGCGGTGCTGCGCGCGGTGACGCTGAGGCGCGCGACCGATGCAATGCTGGGCAGTGCCTCGCCACGGAAGCCGAGACTCGCAACGTGTTCGAGGTCGGCGAGCGAGGCGATCTTGCTGGTGGCATGGCGGGTCAGCGCGAGCGGAATCTCAGCGGGTTCGATGCCGATGCCGTCGTCGCGCACGCGGATCAGCCCGGCTCCGCCTCGCTCGATGTCCACCTCGATGCGCCGCGCGTGGGCATCGAGCGAGTTCTCCACGAGTTCCTTGACGACCGAGGCCGGGCGCTCGATGACCTCGCCGGCAGCGATCTGATCGACCAGTTCGTCGGGTAGGATTTGGATGTTCAAGGGCGCCCTCGGTAGCCCTCTATCGTCGCATATTGCCCGCGGCGCGTCCGGCCAGCGCGCGTCCGCCCAAGCGCTTAGCGGCCGCTGGTCGTCAAACCGGCCTGCGCGGTGCGCTCCGTGCCTCCGGCCGCCAACTGCGCGATGCGGGTACCGGGCGGCGGATTGGCATAGAAATAATCGTGAATACCCTCGCGGATCGCCTCGGCGAGCTTTGCCTGGTGTCCATGCTCGCGCAAGCGTTGCTCTTCCAAGGGGTTGGAGATGTAGGCCGTTTCCACCAGCATCGAGGGAATATCCGGTGATTTCAGCACCATGAAGCGAGCCTGCTGCACCTGGGGCTTGCGCACCTCGCCGACCTGGTTGAGTTCGTGCAGGACGCTCTCGGCCGCGGTTTCGCTGGCGCTCAAGGCCGCGGACTGGGACAGATCGAGCAGCACCGAGGCGAGTACGTCGTCTTTGTCGTCCAAGGAGACGCCGCCGATGAGATCCGAGGCGTTTTCCCGCTCCGCGAGCCACCGCGCTGCCTCGTCGCTCGCGCCCCGCTGCGACAAGATATACACCGAAGAGCCGTCGACACGTCGATCCAGAACCGAATCGGCATGAATTGAAACGAACAAATCGGCCTGCTGCGCCCGCGCGCGCTGCATGCGCTCGCGTAAGGGAATGAAGTAATCGCCGCCGCGGGTCAGCACGGCGCGCATGCCAGGCTCCGCATTGACGCGGCTGAACAGCTCCCGCGCGATCGCGAGGACGACGTCCTTCTCGCGGGTGCCATTCTTGCCGATCGCACCCGGATCGTCGCCGCCATGACCCGCATCGATCGCCACGATCAGATCGCGGGCATCGGCGGGTGCATGTTCCGGCTTGACCGGCACGGCGGCGGCAAGCGACACCGGGGCCTTGGACCGCGCGGCCGTCGGGGCGGAGCCCGCGGCGAGATCGACGACCAGGCGGTAGCCATAGCGATCATTGGGCGCCGTTAGAAAGCTGTTCGCGCGCACCGCGTGCACGAGATCGAGCACGATGCGCAAGTCACCGTCCGCACCACGAGCGAGGCGCATGCGGCGCACGGCGCCGGTCGATTTCGCATGGACCGTGCGCCGCAAGCCGACGCCGGGCAAATCGAGCACGATCCGATCCGGATTGCGCAACACGGTAAGTTTATGGCGAGCACTGCCCGAAAGATCGAACACCACGCGCGTGTCATCGGGACCCGCCCACAGTCGCACGTCGCGCACGTCCACCGCTGCCGCCGGCATGGCCGGCACGACAAGCAGCAAAGAACACCAGCCGAGCAGCGAGCGGAGCGAGTTCATGAGGCGCAAGTTAACGCCTCCAGCAGATTTTTTTCAAGTTAAATTAGGTAGATAGGGTGTAATGCTCCCGTCATTTCGGAACTTTTCCAGGCATTCCGATCCGAGCGCGCTGCCGGCGCGCAGCGACGCCTCACGGCCGACCTCGGCGTGGCGGATCTCGAGGTCCAGATCGGCCGGTGGCAGCGCCGCGCCGACGCGTTCCGGCCATTCGACCAACAGCAAATGGCCGGGCGCCCAGTATTCACGCAGACCCAGATCGTCGAGATCGGCGGCGCCGCTCAGGCGATACAAGTCGACGTGGACACAAGTCAGAGCGCCGGCCGCGTAAATTTCCACCAAGGTGTAAGTGGGGCTGCGGACCACGCCCTCGACCCCGAGGCCGCGCAGCAGGCTGCGCACGCAGGTCGTCTTACCGGCCCCGAGTTCACCGCGCAGATAGCAGGCCACGGGCTCGACGGCCACGGTCGGCAAGGCGCGCGCCAGGGCGCGACCAAGCAGTTCGGTCGCGACGGCGTCACTCAAGCGAAGCTGCAATACCGACTCGGTCATGCCGTCCTTGCGGGCTCACCGCGGCACGCGGGCCGCAGCCTGCGGTTTATTCGCCGCGCGGATTATACTGCGCCGGCGCCATGCCCGCCTCCACGCCCGAAATCGATTCCCTGCCTGCCGATGGCTCCCTGCTGGAACGCAGGGCCTTGCTTACCAACCTGCGGCGTTGGGCGGCCGAGCTCGGCTTTGCCAAGCTCGGCGTCGCGGCAATCGATCTCGCCGCCGATGAAGCGCATTTGCTGGATTGGCTCGAGGCTGGATTTCACGGCGCGATGGCCTACATGAGCCGCCACGGCAGCAAGCGCAGCCGCCCGGCGGAACTCGTGCCGGGCACCGTGACTTGCATCAGCCTACGCATGAACTACTGGCCGGCAAGCGCGGCCGACGCGCCCAGCATTCTCGCCGCCACGACGCGCGCCTATGTGTCGCGCTATGCCTTGGGCCGAGATTATCACAAGCTCATGCGCAGCCGCTTGCAGCGCCTCGCGGGACGGCTGGTCGAGGCCGTCGGCCCGTTCGGCTATCGAGTCTTCACCGACAGCGCGCCCGTGCTCGAGCGCGCACTCGCGCGCGACGCCGGACTCGGCTGGATCGGCAAGCACACGAATCTCATCGACCGCGACGCCGGATCGTATTTCTTTCTCGGTGAGATCTATGTCGATCTCGACCTGCCGCCGGACACCCCCGCCAGCGCGCACTGCGGCTCTTGCACCGCCTGCATGCCCGCCTGCCCGACGGGCGCGATCGTCGGCCCGTACCGCCTCGACGCCCGGCGATGCATCTCCTACCTCACGATCGAACTCGCGGGGACCATTCCGGAAGAATTTCGCCGCGCCATCGGCAACCGCATCTACGGCTGCGACGACTGCCAGATCGCCTGTCCCTGGAACAAGTTCGCACAGCCAACGGCGGAGGCAGACTTCGCGCCCCGCCACGGTCTCGACGACGCGGCACTCACCGATTTGTTCGCCTGGACCGAAGCGGAGTTTCTCGCCAAGACCGAGGGCAGCGCGATCCGGCGCATTGGGTACGAGCGCTGGTTGCGCAATATCGCAGTCGCCTTGGGCAACGCGCCCACGTCGCCGGCGCTCATCGCCGCGCTCACCGCGCGCGCCGATCACCGCAGCATGGTCGTGCGCGAGCACGTGCAGTGGGCACTCGCCCAGCACGTCGACTAGGACAGCCTCCTAGTGCGCTGGTCCATTGCAGTAGTCGAATTCTATTTGGATCGTCGCGTGGCTGACGTTGAACGAGCGCTCGAGTACGCCCGTGATGTCCTTGATGCATTGATCCGAATTCGAGCCTTGCTTGAGCTTGGCATGCAGGGTCACGATCGGCCGCTCGTCGGTCAGCGACCAGGAATGCACGTGATGGATTTCATCGAGCTGCGGGATCACGGCCCGCAACGTCTGTTCAACCTGCATGGGATCGAGGCCGTCGGGCGTACCCTCGAGCAGGATGTGTGCCGACTCGAGCGCAATCCGCCAGCCGCTGCGGATCATCAGGACCGCGACGACCGCGGATAACAAGGGGTCGATCGGCATCCAATGCGTGGCGAGGATCACGAGGCCCGCGAGCAGCGCCGCACCGCTGCCCATCATGTCGCCGATCACGTGCGCGAGCGCGCCACGGACATTCAAATTGGATTCGCCGCTCGACAACACGGCGAAGGCACCTAGATTGGCAAGCAAGCCGAGCACGGCGATGCCGGCGACGACACCGCCCGCGACCGATTCATGGGAGAAGAGTCGCATGCATGCGGCGGCGATGATCCATGCCGCCAGCACGATCAACGCGATGCCATTGACGAATGCCGCCAAGACTTGCCAACGATGGTGACCGTAACTCAGGCGTTGGGTAGCCGGCCGCAGCGCAACGCGCATCGCGGCATAGCTCAGTCCCAGAGAAGCGGTATCGGTCAGCATGTGGGCTGCATCGGCCAACAAAGCGAGCGAGCCGGCGATCAGGCCGCCGACGAACTCGATGACCATGCAGCCACCGGTGAAGAGCAGAGCCCAGAACAATTTTGACTGCGTTGCCGGCGGCCCGTGAGAGTGGCCGTGATGATGGCCCTCGTGATCGTGACCGTGACCGTGACCGTGACCGTGACCATGCCCCGCGTCGCTCTGATGCCCGTGCCCGTGCCCGTGTTGCAGCTCGTGCGCATGCCCGTGTCCATGCTCGTGTCCATGCTCGTGCGCATGCCCGTGCGCGTCGTCATGGTCGTGCAGCGTTTCGGGGTCATGCGCCATGCGAGTAGTATACCCTACTAGGGTATCCAAGCCAGGGAACTCATTTTCCCCAGTCGATGATCGTCTGGGCGATGCGCGATAGAGGCAGGATGTTTTTCGCCCCACCGAGCGCAATCGCCTCTTTCGGCATCCCGAACACGACGCAACTGGCTTCGTCCTGGGCCGCCGTCATGGCGCCGGCCGAGCGCATTTCGAGCAGACCGCGGGCGCCATCGTCGCCCATGCCCGTCATGATCACGCCGATCGCGTTGGCGCCTGCGAATTTGGCGACGGAGCGGAACAAGACATCGACCGACGGCTTGTGACGATTGACCAGAGGGCCGTCGGTCACGTCGGTGTAATAATAAGCGCCGCTGCGCCTCAGCATCATATGTTTACCGCCGGGCGCGATCATCACATGACCGGGCAGCAGTCGCTGGCCATGAACCGCCTCTTGGACGGAGACCTGACACAGGCTGTCGAGGCGGGCGGCAAAGGCCGCGGTGAATTTCTCCGGCATATGCTGAACGACGACGATGCCGGGACAGGAACGCGGCAGCGCGGTCAGCACCAGTTCGAGCGCCTGCGTGCCGCCCGTGGACGTCCCCAAGGCCACGATCCGTTCGGTGGTCTCCTTCATCGCATGGGAACCGGGTGGCGAGAGTACGACGTCCGCCGAATTCTTTTGCGCGACCGCGAGCGTGCCGCTGCCCGCGGCGCGCATGGAAGCCTTGAGACGGGAGACGTTGGCCTGGCCGGCGATCTTGACGGCGTTGACCAGGTCGGCGGACGAATCCTCGAGAAACTTCTTCAAACCGAGCTTCGGTTTGGTGACGATCGCGACCGCGCCGGCCGCAAGCGCTTCGAGCGTCGTTGCCGCGCCCTTCTCGGTCAGCGTGGAACAGATCACGACCGGTGTGGGTCGCTCCTCCATGATCTTGCGCAGGAAGGTTACGCCGTCCATGCGCGGCATCTCGACGTCGAGAACGATCACGTCGGGCCATTCGATCTTCATGCGCGTCATCGCAAAAATCGGGTCGGCGACGGCCGCGATCACGTGGATCAAGGGATCGTGAGCCAATTGCGCGGCCAAGACCTGACGCACGACTGCGGAATCGTCGACGATCAGTACACGGATTTTTTTCATCGCGTTCCCGCTGCCGCGTCGGCCGCGGTCATGTTCATGGCGGCGCCTCGGCACACCCAGAGATTACCATCGTCCAGATCGAAGACGACGTTGCGGCTGCCGTGGCCGCCGACATCTTCGCTGGCAATCCGAAAGCCACCTGCGGCCAGGAGACGATGCGCGCTCACGACGTTGTGACATCCCACTTGCGGGCAGCTCGTGCGCTGCGCTTCATTGCAGCGCTGTCCCTTTCCACAGGCGAGCGCGACTCGACCCGGGAACATGTTGCCGCCGCCGCACACTTTGACCTGATAGTCGCTCGGATGGGTTCCATGGCGCGCGAGCGCATCGATGAACAGCGGCATTACTTCGTCGGCGTAAAAACCGGCAGCGGTGTGCACGTTAGACTGCGCGGCGCGGCGGGTCGGCAACAAGAAGTGGCACATGCCGCCAATGCGGCTCTGCGGATGCCACATGCTGATCGCCACGCAAGTGCCGAGCAGGGTCTTGATGCGCACACGGCCGCTGCCGAAATAGAAGTCGCCGGCGCGCAGAAAAACGAATTCCGTCGTCGTCGCCATCAACCCGCCGTTTTGCGGAAAATCGCGGTCTTGACCGGTTCGAGTCCATGCGCAACGCCGTTCAAGGTGTCCGAGTGGCCGATCAGCAAGTAGCCGCCCGGCCGCAGGCACTGGGCGACGCGGGCGACGACCGCCGCCTTGGTCGGCGTATCGAAATAGATCATGACGTTGCGCAAGAAGACGACATCGAACACACCGAGCCGCGGCAGGGTTTCGTTGAGATTTACCTGGCTGAATTTCAGCCGCTCGCGCAGCGGCCGGTCCATCAAGACCTTGTCCGCGTACGGGCCCGTACCCTTCAGGCAGAAGCGTCGCAAATAGTCCTCGGAAATGCCCTGGGTACGTGACGTCTCGTACAAGCCCTCGCGCGCGCGTTCGAGCACGCGCGTGCTTAGATCGGTGCCGAGCACCTCCCAATTACCGTGCGCGAGCCGGTCGCTCAAGAGCATGGCGATGCTGTAGACCTCCTCGCCGCTCGAGCAGGCGGCGCTCCAGACCCGGAATCGCTCCCGGGCATTGACCTTCGGGAGGATCGCGTCGCGCAGGAACTCGAAATGCTTGGGTTCGCGGAAGAAATAGGTTTCGTTGGTGGTCAACAAATCGATGGAGATCCGCCGCTCTTCCGCCTGGGCCTGGTCGTTGATCAGTTTCAGGTAAGCCGCATAGCTGGCCAGCCCGTGGTGCACGAGCCGTTTGTTCCAGCGGCCCATGACCAGGGTCTTCTTCGCGGGTGTCAGGGTGATGCCAGCCTCGCGCAGTGCAAAAGCGCGCACCTGCGCGAACTCCGCCTCGCTGATCGTGATCTGCTCCACGGCTGAAGCTTCAGGCGATGACGAGCTTCGACACGGCGTCGAGCAAGGTCTGCGGCTGGAAGGGCTTGGTGATCCATGCCTTCGCGCCAGCGGCCCGACCCTGGTTCTTCTTGTCCTCACCCGCCTCGGTCGTCAGCATGATGACCGGCGTGAACTTGTAACCGGGGTGGGCCTTGACGGCCTTCAAGAAGCCGATACCATCCAAGCGCGGCATGTTCACGTCGCTGATGATCAGATTGAGCTTGCCGGTCAACTTGCTGACGCCGTCCTCACCGTCCGAGGCTTCGATCACTTCGTAGCCGGCGCGCGTCAGCGCCATGCCGGCCACTTGGCGAACGGAGGCCGAATCATCGACGATCAATATGCGTTTCGGCATTGCTCAACTCCTGTAAACAAACTCTGTCAGAAAAATTCCGCCGCCTGGGGTTTGACGAATTCCGCCGCGGTACCTTCATGTATGCGTCTTTGCTCGTCGGTCGTGTAGCTGCTCGCCATCTCGGCGAGATAGTCCTGGGCGGCGCGCCGGGCGTCGTCCACCGAGCCCGCCGTCACCAGACCGTTTGCGACTTCGGGTAATTCTTCGATGCTCTTGGCCACGTGCGCGAGAATCTGACCCGTGCGGTCTTGGAATTGCAGCTGCACCATGGATTCCATGACCTCCTCCTTGATGACCTCGCTCTCGCGGCGGAACTGCTCGGCCGAACTCAGCAATCGCACCGTCATCCCGCTGAATTCCTCGAGCACCGTGTTGATGCGCAGTTCCGAATCCTTGACCGCGATGCTCTCGCGCTCGGTGACTTTTTCATTTGCCCCCAGGATGTGGCTCAGCGAATCGTTGATGACGGCGATCTTCTGACCGATCACCTTGCCCGTCTCGCGCGAGGCGGTCGCGAGATGACGGACTTCCTGCGCGACGACGGAAAAGCCGCGGCCGACGTCCCCGCCCGCATGCGCGGCCTCGATGGCGGCGTTCAGCGCCAACATGTTCGTGTTGAAGGCGATCATCTCGACGCGCTTGGCCATGTCCTGCAGTTCATGCGTGTAGACGCCGAGGGAGCGGATCTCCGCGATCAGCGTCGCACGGCTGTCACGGATCGCCGTCAGGGCATCGATGACCATGTGCAACTGCTGCCTGCCCGCGTCCATCGCGCTCGTCAGCGCGCGGCCGCCGTCGCCGGAGACTTCCTGGGAGGCGGCAACCGCGCCATCGAGACTGGTGACGATGCCGCGAAAGCGCGACGATAGTGCGACGATCGCCTGTTCGGTTTGCTCGCGGACGTTTTCGATCTGTTTTGCGAAGATCGGCAGCGTCTCGAGACAAAACTCTGCGGTCGCCGAGGGGTCACTCGACGCCTCGTCGTCTACGATCGATTTAGGTACGCTGCTCATGGAGATCTGTCGTTCTTCGGTCCGCAGCAGTTCAATGACTGGCCGACGCGCCGAGACCGACCGCAAGCGTTTCCATCTCGTCGAACGAGAGCACGCTATCGACGTCCAAGATCACGACGAATTTTTCACGCACCTTGCCCATCCCTTGGATGAAATCCGTGCGCACGGAACTACCGAAGCTCGGCGCGGGCTCGATGTCGGTATGCGGGATCTCCAGCACCTCGTTGACCGCGTCGACGAGGATGCCGAGCACCTGGCTCTCGGTCTCGTGCAGGGTCTCGACGATCACGATGCAGGTCTTCTTCGAAACGACCGCGCTGGCACGGCCGAAACGTGCACACAGGTCGATCACGGGCACGACCATGCCGCGTAGGTTCACGACCCCGCGCACGAAAGCGGGCATCATGGGCACGTCGGTAGGGGCCTGGTACTCGAGGATCTCCTTGATACCGAGGATGCCGAGTGCGAAGGTCTCGCGACCCAGCACGAAGGTCAAATACTGGTTCTGGTCGTGGCGCCGTTCGGCCGCGATCTTCGTCAGCGCCATGTTTGCTGTCGTGGACAATTGTACTCTCCTAAAATCGCACGAAATTTCGGTCGCCCGCGAACCCGCCGGAGCTGTCGTGGCCGTTCGGCTTGCCGCGAGGAACCGGAGCGCTCGCCGAATCGCTCGCGTCTGGATCGGCCGCCGGTGCGGATCCCAGGTTGGCGGTCGCGCGGCGCGCCATCGGGTATGTCGCTCCCTTGCGCGTGGGGGCCGGGACGCCGCCATCGTCAAGCTTGAAGAATTCCATGGTTTGCTGTAGCTGTTCGGCCTGCCCGCTCATCTCTTCGGAGGTCGCCGCCAACTCCTCGCTCGACGAGGCATTTTGCTGCGTCAACTGCGACAGCTGGCTCATCGCCGTGTTGATCTGACTGACGCCGGCGGATTGCTCCTGGCTTGCGGCGGCAATTTCCTGGACCAGATCGGCGGTCTTCTTGATCGACGGCACCATGCGCCGCAGGAGTTCTCCGGCCTGTTCGGCGAGATCCACGGAGGAGCCGGCGACCTCGCCGATCTCCTGAGCCGCGACCTGCGAGCGCTCGGCGAGCTTGCGTACTTCGGCCGCCACGACGGCAAAACCCTTGCCGTGCTCGCCGGCGCGGGCCGCCTCGATCGCGGCGTTGAGCGCCAGCAAGTTGGTCTGGTACGCGATATCGTCGATGATCGAAATCTTCGCGGCGATTTGCTTCATGGCATCGACGGTCTTGCCGACCGCGTCGCCGCCGTCGGCCGCCTCGGCGGCGGCCTGGGTCGCCATTTGATTCGTGATCTTGGCGTTCTCGGTGTTCTGCGCGATCGACGCGGTCATCTGCTCGACCGACGCGGAAATCTCCTCGACGTTCGCCGATTGTTCCGTGGCCGCCTCGGCGAGCGCTTGTGCGGTGGAGGAGACCTCGGAACCCGCGGAGGACAAATTATCGGTTGCCGAACGCACGCTGCCGATGACTTCCGCAAGACGCTTGACCATGCCCCGCATCGCTTCGAGCAAGAGGCCCACTTCGTCCTTGGAACTGTGCTCGATCGTGCCGGTCAGATCACCCGCCGCGAGACGCTTGGAGACCGCGAGTGCGGCGCTGATGGGCTGCGTGATCGAACGGGTCGCGAGCCACGCCGACAAAACCGCGACGATCGCGGCAAAGGCGGTCACGGCAGTCAGGATCTTCAACGCCGAGTCATAACTTTGTGCGCTGATTTCCGCCGCCTCGGCGTTTTGCTTTTTCTTGTAATCGATGTATCTCTGGGTGTCCTCGAGCCACTCGGCGCCGAGGGCGGAGGAGGACTCGGCGAGCAGCAACGCCGTCGCCTCATCGCGCTTGCCTTCGAGCGCGAGGGCCAAGACCTTGTCCTGCATCGCCTGGTAGGGTCCGTTGATGTCGCTGATCTTACCCGACATTTCCTTGTCCGCATCCTTCGTGGTCTTGGAGCCGTTCAAGAGGGTTTTGAGTTCGCGCTCACCCTCCTCGTAGGTCGTGCGGTACTTGAGGAAAGCGTCCCGGTGCTTTGCGACGTCTTCGCTGTTCTTGTAGAGCAGGACGTTGCGTAATTCGTTACGACTGTTCAGCATCCCGCCGCGCATCTTGAAGACGGCCTGGGTTTCTGGGATCGACACGGTGTTGACTTCGGTCAGTACCGCATTGAGGCTCTGCAGCCGGGTCAAGCCGACGGTGTAGGTAATCAGCATCAGACTGACGAGCAGGCCGAAGGCGAGCGTCAGTCGTGCGCCGATTCTTAGATTTTTGAACACGACGATTCCTTTGTGTTTATTGCTGCTCGGTCAATCATTGCGTCGCGCCTTCCAACAGCGCCTGCTTGCCCGGGACGCGCGAGCGCGGTTCACGGGTTCGCTCGACGAGACCCGGAATATCGAGGATCAGCGCCACCTTGCCGGTACCGAGGATCGTGGACCCCGCGATCCCTTGGAGTTGCTTGAACAGGCGCGACAGCGGCTTGATGACCGCCTGCAGTTCGCCGTGCAGTTCATCGACGACGATGCCGACGCGCAGGCTGCCGGCGCGCACGACGACGACGCTCTCGCGCCGCTCGGCCTTGCCCGGAATCTCGAATATGTGGCGCAGATGAATCAGCGGCAGAATCGAACCATGCAAGTCGAACGGGCGTGTGACGGCATCCGGATCCGCGTCGGTGGCGACCTGCATCTCGACGCATTCCTGGACGAGGTCCAAGGGAATCACGAACGAGGACTTGCCGACCCCCACCTGGAAGCCGTCGATGATCGCGAGGGTCAGAGGCAAACGTAGGCGCACCTGCGTCCCCTTGCCTGCCTGGCTGTCGATTTCCACGGAGCCGCGCAGCGCCGTGACGTTGCTCTTGACGACGTCCATGCCGACGCCGCGGCCCGAAAGGTTGGTCACCTGCTCGGCGGTCGAAAACCCGGGTTCGAAGATCAGCGCATAGACCTCCGAGTCGCTGAGCGCCTGCCCCTCGCTGATCAGCCCGCGCTGCAGTGCCTTTTGGAGGATGCGATCGCGCTTCAAACCGCCGCCGTCGTCGGCGACTTGGATTACCACGGAGCCGGCGTCATGATAGGCGGTGAGGCGCACCGTGCCCGCAGCGGGTTTTCCCGCGGCGACACGCAACTCGGGCTGCTCGATCCCGTGATCGATCGCATTGCGCACGAGATGGGTCAAGGGGTCCGCGATGCGTTCGACCAAGGTCTTGTCCAGTTCGGTCTCGGCACCCGCGACCTCGAGATTGATTTCCTTACCGGTTTCACGGGCGACGTCGCGGACCACGCGCTGGAATCGCGCGAAGGTCGGCCCGATCTGCACGATGCGCAGTTTCAGCGCTTGATCCCGCACCTCCTCGACGATTTGGGCGAGATGCAGCGCGGATTCGGTCAAGCGCGAGAGTCCCGCCTGACGGGCCTCTGAACCCGTGGCGGCGCCCGCGATGATCAACTCGCCGATCAAGTCGATCAGTCGATCGAGTTTGTCGCCGTCGACGCGGATCGAGCGGCTCTCCGACGACTTGGCATCCTTGCCCACCTTCGCCTCGGCGACGGCCGGTTGCGCGTCCTTGCCTTCGTCGTGCATCTCGGCGGGCGACGGCGCAGAGTCCATGCACGGCGCGTGCAACGGCTCCGGGGCAAGACCATCGGCGAGTTCTTGCGACGTCAGCGAGCCACAGGCAACGAGCAGTTCGCCCAGCCGTGCGTCGGGCTCCGGCAGGTCGCGAATCAAAGCAAGGTAATCGGCAACCAAGGATCGCGGCGGCAGGATTCGCAGCCGGCAGTCCTCGCGCACGAACTCGAACGCCGCCTCGATCTGTGCCTTGCCGGCCGCGGTCTGCAGCGCGATTTCGAAACCGAGATAGCAGGCCTCCGGGTCGAAATCGCCCGGTTCGGGCAGGGCGTCGTCGACGATCTGCAGCCCGGTAATCGTGCAAAACGTCGTCAAATAACGAATGAAGGCGAGCGGGTCCATGCCGTTCTTGAGCACGTCCGGACTGAAGCGTACCGACACGTGCCAACGATCACCGTCCACACGTAACCCGGGCGCATCCGCCGCGCTCGCGACGGGCAATGCAGGCGCCGCGGGCGCGCTGCGCGGCGCCGCAGCCGCGAAACCCGACACCGACTGCAGCTTGGCGAGCAGCGCGTGACCGCTCGCTTCGGTCTCAGGAGCGAGTTGCGTGCCGCCGGCGGCAACGGCATCGACGAGTCCTTGTAGGTGATCGCGGCACTCGAGCAGTACCGCGGCCAGATCCGGCATTACCGGCGCGGCATGTTCGCGGACCCGATCGAGGACGCTCTCGACGACATGCGTGAACGCGACGATCGCGTCGAGTCCGAACAGTCCGGACGAACCTTTGATCGTATGGGCAGCGCGAAATAATTGATTGATGGCTTCGGCATCGCCGGCGCCCTGTTCGCAGCGCAACAGAGTCGCCTCCATGTCGCCGAGGAGTTCGTTGCTTTCCGCGAGAAAAGTATCGAGCGCAGGATCTTTGCTCATGCGGCCGCCACGGACGGAGCGTCGATGCGCAGCAGGCAGAGCGCCTCGCTCACGACCCCACTCGGCGCGACGAAGGACAGCCGTCGCTGCGTGGCGGCGCAGGCGCGCCTGGCCATGAGCAGTATCTGCAGTCCGGTGGTATCCAGTTCGGACACGTCGGACAGATCGATACGGCAGTCCCCGGATTGCGACCCGATGGCGGCGAGCAACTGCGGGGCGAGCGTCGCCGCGGCGTAAATGGTCATCTCGCCACGAACCCGGATCACACCCTTGCTTTTCTTGACCTCACAACTCATGAGCCCATCCTGGATGATCGCTGGTTGCCACCGTCGGTGCGGGTTCTCGAAGAGACACCGCGCGCCTGCCGTACTGTAACGGCGGCTCATGGAAGGCCTTGACCGCACGCGGGACCGGCAACCGTGCGGCCGATCACAGTTCTCGAGTGGACCCCGGCCGGGGCCGAGCAACGCGTCAGGGGCCGAGCAGGTAGGGAAATGCGCTGATCGCGCGGGGTTCGGCGAGGTAGAAGCCTTGCGCGTAGCCGATGCCGAGACGGGCGAGTTCGAGCAAGACGGCCTCCGATTCGACGCGCTCGGCGATCGTCCGGATGCCCATGACGCGTCCCACCTGGCTGATCGCTTCGACCATGCTTCGATCCACCGGGTCGCGCGACACGTTCTCGATGAACTGACCGTCGATCTTCAGATAATCCACCGGCAGGGTCTTCAGGTACATGAACGAGGACAAACCACTGCCGAAATCGTCGAGCGCGAAGTGACAGCCACGGGCCTTCAGTTCGCGCATGAAATACACGACGCTGCCAAGGTTGGAGATCGCCGCCGTTTCCGTGATCTCGAAACAAATCGCGCCCGGACTCAAGCTGTGGGTCGTGAGCTCGGTGATCAAGTACTCGAGGAAGTGCTCGTCGTTCAAGGAGTTGCCGGAGAGATTGATGGCGACCGTATAGGGCTGCAACCCGGAACCCGAGTGATGCACGACGCGCTCGAGCGCGTATCGCACGACCCATCGATCGATCGCCGGCATGACGTTGTAGCGTTCGGCCGCCGGAATGAATTCAGCCGGAGCGATGATCCTCCCGGACTCGTCGCGCAAGCGCAGCATGAGCTCGAAATGTTCGCGTTCGGGCAGAGTCGAACCGATCGGCACGATCGGCTGATAGAACAATTCGAACCGGCTCTCCTCGCAGGCGCGCGTCAGACGCGAGACCCAGTGCATTTCCCGATGCCGCTCAGGGACCTCGTCGGGCTTGTACACTTCGCTACGGTTGCGCCCCGCTTCCTTGGCGGAATAGCAGGCGACGTCCGCCGCGCTCATGACGTTGGCCACGGTCGGCATGTCGAGCGTGATCTCGACGATGCCGATGCTCACGCCGACGCCGAGCACGCCGCCCTGCCAGACGAAGCGGAAGTCGCGGATCGCCTGACGGATGGAATCGGCGATCCGCGATGCCTGATCGATGCCGCAACCATGGAGCAGGATGCCGAACTCGTCGCCACCCAAGCGCGCGAGCGTATCGGCGTCGCGGACACGCGATTGCAGCACGCCGGTGATCTGCTTGAGCAACTGATCACCAGCCGGATGGCCGCAGGTGTCGTTGATGAGCTTGAACTGATCGAGGTCGAGGTAGAGCAGCGAGTAACGCGTTGCAGCGTCATCGCGCGCGCTCTCGACCGCCGCGGTGAGCCGATTCTCGAACTCACGGCGGTTGATCAGCCCGGTGAGCGCATCGTGAATCGCCTGATAATGCAGGGCGCGGTGCAACCGGCGCTCCTTGCTGACGTCATGGAACACCATGACCGCGCCGATCAAGTTGCCGGCACGATCGCGGATCGGTGCGGCCGAATCCTGGATCGCGATTTCCTTCGCGCCGCGGGTCAAGAGCGCCGTGTGCTGCGACAGACCGAGCGTTTGACCCTCGCGCAGGCAGCGCACGACGGGACTCTCCGCCGGCTCGCGTGTCGCCTCATCGACGACTCCCAGGACTTCGTCGATGCGGCGCCCTTCGGCTTCGCGCGCCGACCACCCGGTGAGGCTCTCGGCGACCGGATTCATGTAATCGATGCGCGCTTCGGAATCGGTCGTGATGACCGCATCGCCGATCGACTGTAGGGTGACCTGGGCGCGCTCCTTGGCCTGGAACACCGCCGTCTCGGCCCGCTTGCGCTCCGTGATGTCGGCGATCGTCCCCTCGTAGCCGCTGACGCGGCCCTGCTTGTCGCGCACGACTCGGCTGTTGTCGACGACCACGAGCATCGTGCCATCCTTGCGGCGCATCGCCCACTCGGCGTTGCGCACCTCGCCGCCCCGGTCCATTTGCCGGCTGAAGGTGTCGCGATCGCTGGGATTCCAATACAGTGCGGCGGCGGGCACGGCATAGACTTCCTCGGCCGATCCGTAGCCAAGCATTTGGACGAACGCCGGGTTGACGGCCAGCATGCGACCGTCGCGCGTCGATTGATAGACGCCTTCCATGACGCTTTCGAACAGGCCGCGGAAGCGCGCCTCGCTGCCGCGCAGCGCATCCTCGGCGGCGCGCCGTTCGATCGCGATGCCGGCGATTTGCGCCATGCGGGTCATCAGGTCGTGATCGCCGGCCTCCGGCAAGCCGGTCTCGCGCCGATAGACCGTGAACGTGCCGATCACCTTACCGTCGGAAGCGAAAATAGGCACGGACCAGGCCGCACGCAGCCCCGCCCCGAATGCCGCGTCGCGCCGAAATTCCCAGGAGTCGTCGTGCGCGATATCGGCGACCATGACCGCGCGGGCCGTATGCACGGCGGCCGCGCATGAGCCGTAGCGCATGCCGATCGGTGTGCCATCCATGGCGACGAGAAACTCGCGTGGCAGACTCGGCGCGACACCGAAGTTCAAGACCCCATGTTCCCCATCGAGCAGATTGATCGCGCAATTGCTGCGCGGCATCACGCGTTCGATCACCTCGGCGATGGCGCCGAGGACGGCATCGAGCGGCGCGTTGGCGGCAATCTGCTCGAACACCCGGCGCTCACCGGCGGCGATCGCCTCGCCACGCTTGCGCGCTGCAATATCGGTGATACTGGCGCGAATGAGCCGGCGGTTGAAGCTCGGCAGGCGCACGAAACGGACTTCGCAGGGCAACTCCCGGCCGGCGGAATCACAATGCACCCATTCGAACACCGGTGACTCGCCCGCGAGAGCGCCGTCGATGTAGGCGCGCGCGAACCCAAACGACGGCACGCCCTCGGACGGACCGCTTGCAAGCAGACTCGCGCGATCGCTGTTGAAGAATCGGCAGGCATTGTCGTTGACGTCGACGAACTTGCCTGCATCGACGTCGAAGACGACGATGACCTCGGGCGCATTTTCGACGAGGATCCGGTAGCGAGCCTCGCTCTCGCGCGTGAACTGTTCGGCAACGTGCCGCTCGGTGATGTCGCGGATGCAGACGATAAAGCCCTCGCGACGCTGCAGAGTCGCCTTGCTGACCGCGATCTCGAGGGGAACCCGGTTACCGTCCTTCGAACGGCCCCAGGCCTGGTGGGCGGCGAGATCGACGTGGGTATCGTCGATCTTCGTCCCGAGCCGGTCGAGGAACTGCGCGACGTCGCGCGACTCGATCTCGGGCAGCAGAAAATCCAGTGTGCGACCGAGAAGTTCGGCCTCCGAGTACCCGAATATGCGCACGCCGGTGTGATTACAGGTTTCGATGTGACCGGACTCGGCGACCGTGACGATCGCATCCTTGACGTTGTCGAGGATCGCCTGCAGACGGGAGTCCGTCTCCTCGCGCATCTCGCGGGTGAGCGCCTGCGCCTCGTCCGACATGAGTCGCATCGAGCGCACGATGCCGCGGCGTTCCGCATCGACGCGATCGTACTGCTCGCTCACGAGCGCGAGCAAAGCCTGAACATCGACCTGTCCGTCGCCCTGCCGAGCTTGCGCGATTTGGCGTTCCAGCAAGCGATTGAAGCTGACCGCGGCAGCCGTTGGGCCGCCGCGTGCGCCGTTGGCGATCTCCCCTTTCAAGCCCTGGACCCCCGCGGCAAGGCCGGCGCACCTTGCACCGGCCAAAACGTCATTGTTAGGGTGTTCCCGCAACGCGGGCGTGATGCGCGTCTCGAATCGCCCAATATTCAGTTAAATCGCCCTGCCTCGGACGGGCTCCTACGCCGTGGTTTCCCGCTCGGAGCGCTTGCGTTCGTTCTCACGCAAATTGCGCTTGCGCAGGCGGATCGAGGTTGGCGTGATCTCGATCAATTCGTCATCGTCGATGAACTCCATCGCCTGCTCGAGCGAGAAGCGGATCGGCGGCGTGAGCACGACGTTTTCGTCCTTGCCGGCGGCGCGCATGTTCGTGAGCTTCTTGCCCTTGAGGGGGTTCACGACGAGATCGTTGTCGCGATTATTGAGCCCGATGATCATGCCTTCGTAGACTTCCTCGCCGGGACCGATGCACAGGCGCCCGCGCTCCTGCAGGCTGAACAGAGAATAGGCGAGCGCCGTGCCCTGCCCGTTCGCGATCAGCACGCCCTGGGGCCGCTGACCGAGTTCGCGCTGCACGACGGGGCCGTAATGATCGAACACGTGATGCAACAAGCCCGTGCCGCGCGTCATGGTGCGAAACTCGGTCTGGAAGCCGATCAAGCCACGCGACGGGACCATGTAATCGAGGCGCACGCGGCCGCGACCGTCCGCCTGCATGTCCTTCAATTCGGCGCCGCGGCTGCCCAATGCAGACATGACGTCGCCCTGGGCATCGCTGTCGGCGTCGACCGTGACCTGTTCGTAGGGCTCGTGCGGCGCGCCGTCGATCTGCTTGATCACGACGCGCGGACGCGAGACGGCCATTTCGTAGCCCTCGCGCCGCATGTTCTCGAGCAGCACGCCGAGATGCAACTCGCCGCGACCGAACACCTGGAACTTGTCGGGATCGGCGGTCGGCTCGACGCGCAGCGCGACGTTGTGGATCGCCTCGCGCTCGAGGCGCTCGCGAATCTGCCGGCTGGTAACGAATTTGCCCTCACGGCCGAGGAAGGGCGAGGTGTTGACCTCGAAAGTCATGCTGATCGTCGGTTCGTCGACCGTCATGCTGGGAAGCGGTTCGACGTTCAAAGGATCGCAGAGCGTGTCCGACACCTTGGGCTCGGGGATGCCCGCGAACGCGACGATGTCGCCGGCACCCGCGGACTCGACCTCGACGCGCGTCAGGCCGTGGAATCCCAAAACCTGCGTGATCCGTTCGGAGCGCTGTTTACCTTCGCGATTGACGACCGTGACCGCCATGCCCTTCTTGATCGTACCGCGCTTGATGCGACCGACCCCGATCGCGCCGACGTAGCTCGAGTAGTCGAGGAGGGTCACTTGTAGCTGCAAACTACCGGCTTCATCGACGTCGGGCGGCGGGCAGTGATCGACGATGGTCTTGAACAGCGGCTGCATGTCGCCGTCGCGGGCCGCAGGGTCCAGGCTCGAGAAGCCGCGCAGCGCCGACGCGTAGACGACCGGGAAATCGAGTTGCGCATCGGTCGCGCCGAGGCGATCAAAGAGATCGAAAGTCTGGTCGAGCACCCAGTTGGGGCGCGCCTCGTCGCGGTCGATCTTGTTGATCACGACGATGGGCCGCAGGCCGTGCTTGAAGGCTTTTTGGGTCACGAAGCGCGTTTGCGGCATGGGGCCGTCGACGGCATCGACGAGCAGCAGCACGCAGTCGACCATCGCGAGCACGCGCTCGACTTCACCGCCGAAGTCGGCGTGGCCGGGCGTATCGACGATGTTGATGTGGTATTCACCCCAGTTGATCGCCGTGTTCTTGGCGAGAATCGTGATGCCACGCTCGCGCTCGAGGGCGTTCGAGTCCATGACGCGCTCCTGCAGATCCTTGCGCGCATCGAGCGTGCCGGATTGGCGCAAGAGCTGGTCGACCAGCGTGGTCTTGCCATGATCGACGTGCGCGATGATGGCGATGTTGCGAAGTTTTTGCGTCATGGGAGGACCTTAGCGAAACCGCCCATTCTAGGGGTTTAGCGCCCATTCCGCCGTACTATTTACGAATTTGGGCCTCGACCAGGACGGGGATCGAAAAATCGCGGGTTTCCGCGATTTCATCGTGTTTCAGGCTCACCGTCACCGTCACCAGCAGCACGCCGAGCTTCGCCGGCGTGACGTGGATGCTGCACCGGTAGACCTCTTCGGCCGTCATGGAGTCGAGATCGGCACTCGCAGCGTCGCCCAGCGGCTCGAAGCCGTCGGCGGACGTGACCGAGACCTTGCCACTGTCGGCCGCAATATGCGGTATGACCGCGAGGTTGATCGCCAGCGGCTGACCGACTCGGGGCCGTTCCTGCAGCTCGAACCTGAGGCTTACGCCTACGTCCGATTTCCCCAAGCTCACGGCGCTGACCATGCCGACCGTCTGTTCGGCAACCGTGGGGCCCTTTTTCGCGTTCGCTTTCGGTGCATGCACGGCCGGGTGATTGCCCGGCGTGGCCGTCGCAGCCGGATCTTCGCCACCGCAAGCGGAGAGCACCGCGGCCACTCCGCACACCCACAGCCTCGCCGCTATCCTGTCGCCTTGCATCATCGGCGCATGATTACCAAATCGGCCGTCGGCCACAACCGCCCATTTGCGTAACTCGTGCCTCCGTCACACTCGCCGCCGTCGGTTCAGAGCTCGAGGATCGTCCCGCGCACTGCGGTGAGCTGCTCATCGAGCGCGCGATAATGTTCTTCCCAATAGCGCGGTTCGGCGAACCACGGGAAGGCACGCGGAAACGCCGGATCTTCCCATCGGCGGGCGAGCCAAGCCGTGTAATGAATCATGCGCAAGGCCCGCAGCGGCTCGATGAGCGCGAGTTCGCCGCGATCGAAGGGCGTGAATTGTTCGTAGCCGGCGACCAGATCGCGCATTTCGCTGCGCATCTCCTGCATGCTGCCCGCGAGCAGCATCCACAGATCCTGGATCGCGGGGCCGGTTTGGCAATCATCCAGGTCGACGAAATGTGGGCCGGCGTCGGTCCAGAGGATGTTGCCGCGATGACAATCCCCGTGGATGCGGCCCAGCCGCGCGCCGCCCCAGTCGCCGGCGCGTGCCTCGACCTCCGCGAGCAACTCCTCGCTGACGTCGTAATACTTCGTGGCGAGGTAGTCCGGCATCCAGTCCCCGGCAAGCACGGTGTCGCGGGCTCGGCGGCCCAAATCCTCGAGATTGAGGCGCGGCCGGTGTTGGAAGCGTGCTGCCCGGCCTACGGCATGGATCCGCCCGAGGAAGCGGCCGACCCATTCCCGGTCGACGCTCGTACCGAGTTCCGGCCAACGGCCGCCTCGGCGCGGGAATACGGCGTAGCGAAAGCCGCGGTGGTGATAAAGCGACTCGCCGTCGCGACTCAAGGGCGCGACCACCGGGATCTCCTGCGCCGCCAGCTCGAGCGCGAAGGCATGCTCCTCGCGGATCGCGGCATCGCTCCAGCGGCCGGGCCGGTAGAACTTGGCCACGACCGGCGCGTCCTCCTCGCGACCGATCTGATAGACCCGGTTTTCGTAACTGTTGAGTGCGAGCACGCGCCCGTCGCAGCGAAAGCCGGCGTTCTCGAGGGCGTCGAGCACGGCCTCGGGCGAGAGTTCGGCATAGGGAGTATTCTCGGTCATGTTCGGCAGTCTACAGGTTGCCGCCTGTTCCCCGGCTACGGCACGCTGCCCCGGCTACGGCACGCTGCTAGACTAGGCGCCATGAAATTGCCCCGCCCCAAATCCTTGAGCGGACTGATGCTGATCGGCTTTACGATCGTGGCCGCACCGCTGTTGTTCGCGATCGTGAATGCGGCGCTGCAAATGAACCGGCTCTCGAATCGCAGCGAACAGCTCGTGATCCACGGCATGCAAGGTACGCGCAACAATCAGCTTCTGTTTGAGCAAATCAGCTCCCTCGAGCGCACGGCGCGCCTCTATCAAATCATCGGCACCGCGGACCTGCTCGACGTCTATGCACGCAACAATGCCCGCCTCGATGCCGCGGCCGAGCAGCTGCGCCGGCTCCCCGTCGACGCGCAATCGGACCGGGATCTCGTCTCCTTGCAGACACAAACCGCGCACCTGCTCGAGGAACTGCGGGGTGCGCCGGCCAATTCCCCGCGCGTCGCCGCGGCGGTGGACAGCTTTCCGCAGCTCTCCGATCTCGCCTCGCGCGTCTCGGATCGGACCAACGTCGAAATCGATCGGCAACTGAGCAATTTGCAGGAGCAGGCCGACCGCGCGCAGCAGCACCTGTTCTGGCAAACCCTGCTGCTCGTGCCGATGACGCTCGCCGTCGTCGGGCTGTTCACGTATTTGTTCGGACGGCCCATACGCGCGATCGACCGGGCCATCAGCGAACTTGGCCGCGGCACTTTCTCACGTCCGATCGCGATCGACGGTCCAGCCGATCTCGAACGCCTCGCTTCGCAATTGGAATGGCTGCGCGGTCGGCTCCTCGATCTCGCCCAGGAGAAGAATCGCTTTCTGCGACACATGTCGCATGAACTCAAGACGCCGCTCGCCAACATTCGCGAGGGAACCGAGCTATTGATGGACGGCGCCGTCGGCGAACTGCAGAGCGGCCAGCGCGAGGTCACCGCGATCCTGCGCGAAAATGGCATGAAGCTGCAGCGTCTGATCGAAAACCTGCTGTCCTTCAGCGCCTGGCAGGCGAAGAGCGTCGGACTCGAGATCAGCGAGTTCAAGCTGCGGCCGCTGATCAAGACGGTGCTCGAGAATCAGCAGCTGACCTTGGTCGCCCAGCGAGTGCGCCTCGACGTGCAGGTCGAGGATCTCACGCCGGTGGCGGACCGCGGCAAACTGCGTCTGATCCTCGATAATCTCTTGTCGAACGCGATCAAGTTCACGCCGCGCGGCGGCACGATCTCGATTCATGCCCGCAAGGAACGCGAGCAGTTGCTGATCGACGTCATGGACAGCGGACCCGGCATCCCAGCGGATGAGCGTAACCGCATCTTCGAGGCGTTCTACCAAGGCAAGACCCCCCAGGGCGGCCACGTCAAGGGCACGGGCATCGGGCTCTCGGTCGTCACGGAATTCGTCAATGCCCATGGCGGCAGCATCGAGATCCTCGACGCCAAGGTCGGCGCGCATTTTCGTGTGCGCCTGCCGCTGCGCCCCAGCGACGTTGCCGCCCCGGAGAAAGCCCATGCGGCCTAGACGCTTACCGACCGCGGTGCTGGCGGTGGCGGCGCTCGCCGGCATGCCCGGATGCAGCGTCAACGGCAGCGTGCGCGTGCCCCACCCGGCGCCCACGGTGGCCGAACCGGTCGACGTCGGCGCAATCCGCCCGGTGCTCGAACTCATGAGCTCGCTGCCGCAGGGCGATCCGGCGACGCAGGCGGAATTGTTCCAGCAAGCCAAGGATGCAGCCGAGCTCTCGCCCACGACCAGCAATAAACTGCGCTATGCGCTTGCCCTCGCCACGCCGGGCCACGGCGGTGCGGATCCCGTCGCCGCCCAGCGACAGTTGTCGGAACTGCTCGCTAGGCCCGAGACTCTGCTCCCGATCGAGCGCATGCTCGCCATCGTGGCACTCAAGGAAGTGGAACAGCAATTGGTCCTGCTGGCCGACGCGAAACGGCTCCGCGACGACGCCGCGCGCGAAGCGCACGGCGACAAGCTGGCGACGATCAATCGACGCCTGGCGGCGGAAACCGATGAAAATACGCGCTTGCGCAAGGCACTCGACGAAGCCAGAGCCAAACTGGAAGCCGTGACCCATATCGAGCGATCGATCAATGACCGTGGCTCCAGCCTGCCGACCAACCCTTGAGCGCCCGTATCGCGCGAGTACCCGGTACCCCGTTGAGCGCCCAGTATCCCTTGCGCGCCCACTGCCCCGCGCGCGCGCCCCGCATTCCTAGGAGATCGCCTTGAACGCCTATACCAACGCCGCCACGACTTCGCTGTCCTTCGGTCTGCCGTCCGGGCGCAGAGACCTCACACCGCAGAAACGCAAGGCGCGCATCCTCGTCGTCGACGACGATCCGGGACTGCTGCGCCTGCTGACGATCCGCCTGCGCGCCGAGAGCTACGACGTCGAAGCCGTCGAGAGCGCGGCGGCCGCCCTCGCCGCCTGTATCCGCTTCCGCCCCGATCTCGTGATCACCGATTTGCGCATGGACAACATGGACGGAATCGGGCTGCTGAAAGAGCTGCAGAGCCGTTGGCCGGGCCTGCGGGTGATCATCCTGACTGCCCATGGCACGATCCCGGATGCCGTGCATGCGACCCAAAGCGGCGCGTTCGGCTTTTTGACCAAGCCGGTCGACAAGCAGGAGTTGCTCGACCATGTCCAGAAGGCGCTGAAGTTTTCCGGTTTCGCGCACGTCGACGAGGATTGGCGCGCCCACATCATCACGCGCAGTCAGCTCATGGAGGACAAACTCGCTCAGGCGAACATGGTGGCGGGGACCGACGCGCGCGTGCTGCTGACCGGCGAGAGCGGCACGGGCAAGGAATTGCTGGCACGCGCGATCCACGAGGCCAGTCCGCGCAGACACAAGCCGTTCGTGACCATCAACTGCGGCGCGATCCCCGAAAATCTGCTCGAAAGCGAGTTGTTCGGCCACGATCAAGGCGCGCAGCCGGGCGCGAGCCAGCAGATGCCGGGACTGTTCCAGTCCGCCGAAGGCGGCACGGTGCTGCTCGACGAAATCGGCGACATGCCGATGCGTCTGCAGGTCAAGCTCTTGCGCGTGCTCCAAGAAAATCAGATCCGCCCCGTAGGCCGAGGCGAGGCGGTCTCGGTCAACGTGCGCGTGATTTCGGCCACACACCGCGACCTCAATCAATTGATGATCAGCGGTCAATTCCGCGAGGATCTCTATTACCGGCTCAACGTCGTGCACATCGAGATCCCGCCGCTCGGCAAACGCCGCGAGGACATTCCGCTGCTGGTCGCGCATTTCCTCGAACAGCTCGCCAAGGAAATCGGCCAACGCAAGATCTACGCGCCCGAGGCCGTGGAACTGCTGGCAACGGCGGAGTGGCCCGGCAACGTGCGCCAGCTCTATAACGTCGTGCGCCAGAACGTCGCTCTGTCGCATGGACCGATCATCACGGCAGAAGTGGTGCAGCAGTCCCTCGGCGGTGGTTCGACCCGGTTGCCGTCGTTCGACGAGGCGCGGGATGAGTTCACGCGCAACTATCTCTCCCAAATCCTGCAGATCACGACCGGCAACGTCAGCCAAGCGGCGCGCCTCGCAAAGCGCAACCGCACCGACTTTTATAAATTACTGTCGCGCCACCAGCTACTGCCGGACGACTTCAAGAAGACTTGAGGCAGAAGACTCGAAGAAGTCACTGACCGCAGTGACGACGTGCGCCAACTGCGGCTCGGTGAGTTCCGGAAAGATCGGCAGGGCGAGCGTGTCTCGGGCCGCGCGCTCGGACTCCGGGAAGTCGCCCGCGCGATAGCCGAGGTAGGCGAAACATCGTTGTTGATGCAGCGGCACGGGATAGTAGATCTCGGTGCCGATGCCGCGCTCGCTCAAGTGCTTCTTGAGCTCGTCACGGTGCGCGGCGCGAACGATGTACTGGTTGAAAATGTGCCGTCCCCCCGGGACAGCGACGGGCGTGGTGAATCGACCGCCCAAGTCTGCGGCCGCGAAGGCGGCATCATAATATGCGGCGTTGCGGCGCCGACCCTCGGTCCAAGCATCGAGGTACTTCAGCTTGACGCGCAGGACCGCGGCCTGCAACTCGTCGATACGAAAGTTGCCGCCGATGAAGGAATGATAATATTTCGGTTTGCCGCCGTGCACCCGCAGCACGCGCAGATGTTCGGCGAGTTCCGGATCGTTCGCCGTGCACAGACCCGCATCGCCGAAAGCACCGAGATTCTTGCTCGGGAAGAACGAGAAGCAACCGATGTCGCCGAACGAACCCACACGCTGGCCGCGGTACTCGGTGCCGATCGCCTGGGCGGCGTCCTCGACGACCCGGAGACCGTATTGCCGCGCGATCGCCAGCAGCGGCGCCATGTCCGCGGCTTGCCCGTAGAGGTGGACGGGCATGATCGCACGGAGAGTGCCGCCGGTGAGCCGATTGACCAGCATGCCATCGCGCAACTCGCCGTGCGCGTCGATGAAGCCCTGGACGGCCGAGGGCGATAAATTGAAAGTCTCAGGATCGATGTCGCAGAACACCGGCCGGGCATGCAGCCGGGCGATCGTGCCGCCCGTCGCGAAAAAGGTGAATGGCGAGGTGATCACTTCATCCCCGGGGCCGATCTCGAGCGCCATGAGCGCGAGCAACAAGGCATCGGTGCCGGAAGAGACGCCGACCCCGAAACCAGAGCCGCTATAACGCGCCAGCTCTTCTTCGAGGCCGCGAACGTGCTCGCCCAAGATGAATTGCTGGCTCGCACACACTTGTTCGATGATGGGCATGACCTCGGCGCGAATTTGCGAGAATTGCGCCTTGAGATCGAGCAGGGGAACATGAGTCATAGTCGCCTAGCATACCATTTTGGTGCGAACGGCCATTTTGGTGCAGCGGAAGGATCGAAACGGTCCCGAAAGGTGCGCACCGAGTCTCGTGGTTTTGTGGAAATAGTTCACGCATAGTCCCATCAGGTTGATCATAATGTTCCGGGATTATGTTGCACAGGTCAGCGCCCCGAAGCGTAGTGGGTGCATGATGCTGTCTTTCATTGCAATGGGTAGATGATGGCGCAGCCGGTTTTGGTCAAGCAGAGCTTTCTGATCGCACTGTTGACCGGTGCTCAAGCCGTCATGCCGGCTTTGGTCGCCGTGATATTTCTGTATGCCTGCGTGACCGCCTTCAGCGGGAACTTCGATCTTTCCGGCGTCACGGTCGTTCTGGTGCTGTGCCTCAGCATGGTTCGTCCCCCGCGCGAAGTCAGCATCCAACTCACCTCGGAACGCACCGCGGCGGTCGCCGACGTCATGTTCCATTGGTGCGTTCTATTGGTCGTGCTGCTCGCGATCGGGTATCTGACCAAGTCTCTCGATAGCTATCCCCGACGGGTGTTCATCACTTGGGCCGTTCTGACGCCCGTCGGGCTGATCATCACGACGCTTGCGATGCAGGAAATCATGCGGCGGTTCCTGATGAGCGCCTTCGGCAATCGCAGCGCCATCTTCGCGGGCTACAACAACAGCAGCCTCGAACTCGCGAAACGCCTGCAGCGCAATCCGGGTATGCGGATCGAGGTCTCGGGCTTCTTCGACGATCGCAGCGTCGATCGCCTTGCGATGGAGGCGGACACCCGCCTCGTCGGCTCCCTCGCCGACGTCTCGCGCTACGTCAAGGAAAACGGGGTGGATATCATTTTCGTCGCCTTGCCGATCCGCCATATCCAGCGCGTCATGAATCTGCTCGACGATTTGCGCGATACCACCGCCTCGATCTATTACGTGCCGGACATCTTCGTGTTCGACCTCATTCAGGCGCGTTCCGGCGAGATCCACGGCATCCCGGTCGTCGCCATGTGCGAGACCCCGTTCTACGGCTATCGCGGCGTGACCAAGCGGCTCACCGACATCGCTTTTTCGGCCGGGATCGTACTCATGACCCTGCCGCTGTTCGTGATCGTCGCCGCGGCGGTCAAAGTCTCCTCGCCGGGCCCCGTCATCTTCAAACAGCGCCGCTATGGACTGGACGGGCGCGAGATCCAAGTCTACAAGTTTCGAACCATGAAGGTGACCGAGGACGGGGCCAAAATCACGCAGGCATCGAAGAGCGACAGCCGCATCACCCGGGTCGGCGCGATCCTGCGCCGCTCCTCGCTCGACGAACTGCCCCAGTTGATCAACGTGCTGCAAGGACGCATGAGCCTGGTCGGACCGCGCCCACACGCGGTCGCGCACAACGAGGAATACCGCAAGCTCATCAAGGGCTATATGGTGCGCCACAAGGTGTTGCCGGGCATCACGGGACTCGCGCAGGTCAACGGCTGTCGCGGTGAAACCGCGCAGCTCCAGGACATGCAGGCGCGGGTAAACTACGACCTCGATTATCTGCGCTATTGGACCCCGATGCTCGACATCAAGATCTTGTTCCTGACGGTCTTCAAGGTGTTTCGCGACGACAAGGCTTACTAGCGCGGGCGCGCGCTGCACATGCCGACCCCCCAAAAACCCGGTGCAGCAGAGCCGCCCCTGCTCGAGGCCATCCGCAGACACCCGCAATTGCCCGGGCTCGGATCCGCGATTGCGCGGATCGTCGCCATGGTCGATGCCGACGTCGAGTCGATTCAGGAGTTGCGCAATTTCATTCTCGCGGACGTGCACCTCACGCAGCGCGTTCTGGGGCTAGCCAACAGCGTCATCTACAAGCGCAGCTACAACAGCGTCACGACCACGATCACCCGCGCAATCGTGGTCATCGGCTTCGAACAGGTCAAGCTCATAGCGCTCGGCATGATTTTCGTCGATCAGATCCCGCAGAAGAATCGCGCGGCCGCGCTCAGGGCGGAGCTCACGCAGGCGCTGCAATCCTCGCTGTTGGCTCGGGCCTTGTCGCAACAGCTCAATCCCGTAGAAAATGAGCGAGCTGCGATCGCGGCGCTGCTCGGCAACGTTGCGAAACTGCTGCTCGTGCTGATCGATTTCGAGCGCTACCAGGCGATCGAGAAGCGGGTGCGCGACGGCAGTTCCGAAGCGGGCGCCGCACAAGAAGTGCTCGGCATGACGCTGCGCACGCTGACTCAGGAGGTTTTGAGCCTCTGGGGGATCCCGAACGCGCTCGCGGCGCTGAGCCTCGCCGATGGCAGGGCCGTCGGCAACGAGCCGGCCGCCCGGCTCGAGCGCATCGTGAGCCTGGCAAAGACCACGGCGCAGCATTTGCGGCAGGAGGCGGGCCCGCAGCGCGAGGCGCTGCTCGGCGAAGTGCGCAAACAATGCGTCGCGGCGGGGGGCGTGACGGCGGACGGATTCGACCGCTGGGTTGCCGCGGCCGAGGAGCAAATGGCGCCGTTGCGGGCCATGCTCGACGAACAGCGACCCGGCGCTGACACAGGCCCGGCGCAACTCCCAGAGGGCAGCATCATTGCCGATTCGGCGCCGCCGGTCGGTGTCTTGAACGCGGTTGGCAAGCCGTCGAACAGCCAGGCCTTGGTGCTCGCGCGGCTCCAAGACCTCACCCAATCGATCGCCGAGCGCCGCGGACTCAGCACGATCTTGCTCACCGCGCTCGAATGCCTGCATTCGGGCTTCGGCTACTCGCGGTCTTTGCTGATGCTACGAGACGCCGGTACGGCAAAGATGCGCGCGCGCGTATGGTGCGGCGCAGTTTCCCCGGCCGAGGCCAAGCTCTTGGAAATCGACCTCGACGCTGCCGGCGATTTTTTCGCGGCGGCGATTCGCCGCGGTTCCGACCTCCAGATTCAGGATACCCGAGCCCCACAAATCGCCGCGCGGCTGCCCGGATATTTTCTCAAAGCCTGCGCCCGCACGACCAGCTTCATCTTGTTGCCGATCGTGTCGGAGAACTTGAGCATTGCCTGCATCCTCGTCGGCCGGGACGTGGCGGAACCCGAGCCGATCAGCGCCGAGGACGTGCGCCTGTTGCGCACCGTCCGCGCGCAGATCGTCCTTGCGATGAGGACGTTGAAGTGAGCGCGCGGTGCGCGAAGCGCCCCGCGCGCTCACCGCTCGATCGCCACTCCGGCGACGACTAACTCACCCTCGAGCCGGTAACCCCCGCGCAATGGAAACGCACAGTATTGCTCGATGGCGAGCGGCCGCTGGGGTCGTAGGAGCCAGCTGCCGGCAGGCGCGGGCCAATCCGGAAACTCGATCGCGGCGACATCGAAATAAAGCCATTCCCGCACCACGGGAAACTGCGCCTTGTAGAACGCCTCCTTGGCGGCGAACACGAGGGTAGCCGCGTGGCTCGCCTCCGCTGCGGGGAGACGGGCAAGCCAGTCGAGTTCGGCGGACACGCAAATCCGCGCCTGTATCGAGGCACCCACACGGCCCGTTTGTTCGACATCGAGTCCGAGTCCCAGAAACCGTGCGCTCTCACCTACCGCAGCGGCGCAAAGCCCATCGGTGTGCGTGATGCTGCCCACGTAACCCTCGGGCCAGAGTGGCTCGCGCTTCGGTCCGACCTTGATGGGAAAATCCACGATCCCGAATTCTGCGAGGGCGCGTCGCGCGCAGGCCCGACCCGCGGTAAATTCCTCGACTCGCTTGGTGACCGCGCCGGCGCTCAAGTCCGCGGCTTCTTCCGGCAGGAGCCTACCGCGCTCGCCCGGCGCGCTCGTCGCGGTGACCACGACGCCTGGCGGAAAGAGCCGCCCGAGCTCGCTGGAAATTCGCACCTGGGGCCCCTGAACGCTGTTCATCGGACGAGCTTACGTGAACGATTCGTCGAGGGATCGGTTTTGACCGTGGTGCACGGCGCGTCTAATGAGAGCTATTTCACTTAATTCGCTCTGAGCCCGCACGAGGGCCTGCATTCCCGCTACCCTCTGCGCCGTGAGCGCGTCCGCCAAAGCAATTTTCCCCCTACGGCTCGGAACCTTTGGTCTCGGTGCCCGGCTGGGGATCATCGCGATCTGCGCGAGCGCCGAAACGCTGCTGCTGTCCTTCGTGATCCAGCAAACGCCGGTGCTGTCGGCGGTCGGCGTTGCGGCCTGGATTCATGCAGCGCAGCACTGGGTATTCCGGTTCGTGATCGCCTATGCAGTCGCCTGTCTGATGCTATTTTCCTTGGCGCGACCAGGGACCATCTCCTCGATCGGCCGGCAATATGCCGATGCGCCCGTGCGCCCGGCGTGGCTGATCGCGCATGGGCTGTGTCTCGCCCCACTCGCGCTGCTCTCGACGCTGCTCTACAGCGATGCCGGGCGGGCGCATTTCCTGCCTTTGGCGATTGCATGGCATGCGACCGGCATCGCCGCTCTGACGAGTCTGTTTGCGGGCCTTGCGCCCTTGTCGGTCTGGGCGCGTGCGTTCGCGCGGTCGCGCGCCACCCTGCTCTATGCGATCGCACCGGCGCTAGGCACGGTGCTCGCGATCCAATGGAGCCAGGCACTGTGGCACCCGGCCGCGGGATTGACCTTCCGGCTCAGCGCCGCTTTGCTGCGTCCCTTCCTCGGCAACTTGCAATTGGATTTCGCGCAGCTGAACTTGAGTACGGGCAGCTTCGCCGTGAACATCGCCGACGAGTGTTCGGGCCTCGAGGGCATGGGGCTGATGCTGGTCTTTTGTGTCTCCTGGCTGTGGTTCTTCCGCCGGGAGTATTACTTCCCGCGGGCTTTGCTGATCATCCCGGCTGCGCTGGCGTTCATTTTCCTGCTGAACTCCGTACGCATTGCCGCGCTCGTGCTGATCGGGGACGCCGGTTATCCGCGCATCGCCGTCGTCGGCTTTCATTCACAAGCGGGTTGGATCGCGTTCAATACGGCCGCGTTCCTCGTCGCAATGGTCGCCAAACGCAGTCCATGGCTTAACCGCTCGGCCGCGCGTCCCCTGCCCGGCGCCGCAACGGGCGCCGTAACCGAGAACCCGACGGCGCCGTATTTGATGCCGCTGTTGGTGATCCTCGCGGCGGGCATGCTCGCGCATGCCGCGTCGGCTGGCTTTGATTGGCTCTACGGCTTGAGGCTCCTGGGCGGCGCGGCGATGCTCTGGATTTATCGTCGGTCGCTGCGCGCGCTCGATTGGCGATTTAGCTGGCGCGGCATCTTGATAGGGATCGGTGCTTGCGGTCTGTGGATCGCCTTCGACCATTGGGAAGATGCGGTGCAGACGATGCCGGACGCGCTGGCAGCGGTGTCGGCCCCGACACGCGGCGTCTGGATCCTCATCCGGGCACTTGCCGCCGTCGTCACCGTGCCGATTGCGGAGGAACTGGCCTACCGGGGGTTTCTGATGCGTCGGATCGTCGCGAGCGAGTTCGACCAGGTCGGTTTCGCGCAGGTCGGCTGGCTGGGCCTGATCGGTTCGGCAGTGATCTTCGGCCTGTCGCATGGCCATTTCTGGCTACCGGGGATCCTGGTCGGCCTCGGTTTTGGCTGGATCACGATGCGGACCGGCAAGCTGGGCGAAGCCGTGATCGCACACGCCGCCGCCAATGCCGGCATCGCCGCTTACGTGCTGCTGTTCGATCAATGGCAACTATGGTGAGACCTGGGCCGCGGCGGCCGATCCGCGCTCGCGCGCTACAATGGCGCTCATGAGCCTAACTTCACTCTGGGAGGCGGCAGGCCAAGGGTCCGCGGCGCAGGTTTTCCATACCCGCGAGCAGCGCTTTGCGCTTGCCGAACTGCGCGCGGGCTCGACGCTCGACGGCCGACTCGAGGATCTGCGCGGGCGCAACGTCGTCTTGGCGACCCGCGATCAACTCGGCAGCGCGATCGCGCTCCTGGAACTCGACGGGGTCGCGGCGCGGATCGTACTGTGCACCCCCGATCTCAGTGCCGCGCAGTTGGCGGCCGTGGCCAGCGCCGCCGCAGCCGACTTCATCGTGCAAGACGGGCGAGATGCGCAAGACACGCTGTCGGGCGAGACGCTGCCTACCGGCTTGGCGCGCGTCCTACTCACGCCGCTCGCGAGCGCGCCGCTCGCCGCGCGCCGCGCGAGCGAGTCGACGGAGTGGGTCTTGCTGACATCGGGAACGACGGGCAATCCGAAGCTCGTCGTACACACGCTAGAGAGCCTGGCCGGCGGCCTGCCGCGCAGCCAAGCACCCGACGCCACGAACGCCGCCCTCGCCACCACGAGTGCCGACGCCGCGGCGGCCGAGCGCCCCGTCTGGAGCACGTTCTATGACATTCGCCGGTATGGCGGGTTGCAGATTTACTTACGTGCGGTCCTCGGCGGGGCCTCGCTGGTTCTATCGAGTGTCGACGAAGCGCCAGCGGAATTTTTCGCGCGCGGCGCGGCAGCGGGTGTGACCCACATTTCGGGCACGCCCTCGCATTGGCGGCGCGCCCTGATGAGCGGCGCGACCTCGGTCCTGAAACCGGGCTATGTGCGGCTGTCGGGCGAGATCCCTGATCAAACCGTGCTCGACAGTCTGCAGGCGGCTTTCCCGAACAGCCGGATCGGTCATGCCTTCGCCTCGACCGAGGCGGGCGTGGTATTCGACGTCAACGACGGACTCGCCGGTTTCCCGGCCGAGTACCTCACACAGTCCCGCTCGGGCGTGGAGATGCAAATCCGTGACGGGACGCTGCGGATCCGCTCGCGGCGCACGGCCTCACACTATCTCGGCAGCGGCGCAGCGCCGCTACGCGACCCGGACGGCTGGGTCGACACCGGTGACCTGGTCGAATCGAGCGGTGAGCGCTGCTTCTTCCGCGGGCGTAAAACGGGCGTCATCAATGTCGGCGGCCTCAAGGTCCACCCGGAGGAAGTCGAGTCGATCTTGAACGGCGATGCCCGGGTCCGTATGTCCTTGGTGCGTGCCCGCCGCAATCCGATCACCGGCGCCGTCGTCGTCGCCGACGTCGTACTCACCGCATCGGCCCAGGCGCTCGATCCACCGACCATGACCGAGATCAAGGAGGAACTCCTGGCCGTCTGCCGGCGCGCCCTGCCCGCTTACAAGGTGCCCAGTCAGCTGCGCTTCGTGCCGGCGCTCGATCTGACGCCCGCGGGCAAACTGGTGCGTGCCGGTGCTTAACGTCGTCGTGACGGGCGGCAGTCGCGGTATCGGCCTTGCGATCGCGCGCCAACTGGCGGCGGCGAACTATCGGGTCATCGCAATCGCGCGCAAACCCAGCGAGGAACTCGCGGCGGCGACGGCCGAAGCGCAAGCCCTCGGACGCGGGACCATAGAATTTCGGGCGCTCGACCTTGGGGAACTGGCGGCCATACCCGCCTTCGTGCGCGGTTTGCGCGCCGAGGTTGGCGCGTTTTACGGCCTGGTCAACAACGCCGGGATCGGCACCGGCGGGATACTCGCCAATATGCACGATACCGAGATCGAGCGGCTCGTGCGTCTCAACACACTCTCCCCGATCCTGCTGACGAAATACGTCGCCAAATCGATGATGCTCGAGCGCTCGGGACGCATCGTCAATGTCGCCTCGATCGTCGCCGCGACGGGCTACAGCGGCCTTGCGGTATACAGCGCCACCAAGGCCTCGTTACTAGGATTCACCCGCTCCTTCGCCCGCGAAGTGGGACAACTCGGCATCACGGTTAATGCCGTCTCGCCCGGATTCATCGACACGGAAATGACCCAGGAACTGACCCAGGGACAGCGAGAGAAGATCGCCGGACGCAGCGCACTCAAGCGCTTGGCCGAGCCGATCGATGTGGCGCGCAGCGTGGAATTCTTGATCAGCGAGGCGGGGCGCAATATCACCGGCACGGTGCTGACGGTGGATGCCGGCAATTCGACATAAGGTGCTTGAAGGTGCGGGCGCTTTTGCACCACCACGCACAACGTTACAATTATGTTACAAGGGTGTGGCAGTCTCGTGTTAATTACGTGACCATGACTGCAGGATGGAATCGCCAAAACTAAGAGTCCTCACAGGGGACCTGCCCAGCAAACGGATTGACGGCGCCGCAGTGGGGAAAGTCTATTGGATCACCGGCCTCTCGAGTGCCGGCAAAACGACGGTCGGCAAGGCCCTGTGGCAGCGCTTGCGCGCTGCCGGCCGCTCGGCCGTGTTCCTCGATGGCGACCTGCTGCGCGAGGTCATTGCCGAGGATTTGGGTCACGGCATCGACAGCCGGCGCCGTTCCGCGATGCGCAATGCGCGGCTCTGTCGGCTGCTCGCGAGTCAGGGCCAGGACGTCGTCTGCCCGACGATCTCCCTGTTTCACGAGGTGCAGCGCTGGAATCGGGCCAACATCCCCGGCTACCAGGAAATCTATCTGCGCGTGCCCATGGACGAGCTGCAGCGGCGTGACGCCAAAGGCATCTACGCCGCTGCGCGCCGCGGCGACATGCGCAATGTGGTCGGCCTCGATGTGCCGGCCGAGTTCCCGGAAGCGCCGGATCTGACGCTCGATAACCACGGTAACCAAGATCCCGAGACCGCGGTCGATCGGATTTGGGCCGCGTGCGTGCAGCCGGAACACGAGATTCCGCCCCAGTGCGGGGAAATTCGTTTCGGCAGCAAGGCCGAGACCCTCGATGCCCTGCAGCCGCGTCTGCGACGAGGCAAGGTGCTCCCGCAGGTTCGGTTCTCGGTTGCCGCCTGGCGCCGCGCGCGCGAGCTCGTCCTCGACGACCTCGCGGCGGCGCCCTGGAGCGATGGTCGCCTGATCGTGCGCAGCAGCGCCCGTGCTGAGGACGGGCCGGCGGCCTCGCAGGCGGGAAAGTATCTATCCGTCCTCGATGTCGTCGGACGCGATGCCACCGCCTGCGCGATCGAACAAGTCATCGCCTCGTACGATGCGGGCGGTAGACCAGAGGACCAGGTGTTCGTGCAGCCTATGCTGGGCCAGGTCGCGATCGCCGGCGTCGCCTTCTCGCGCCGACCGAACGGCGGGGGTCCCTACCTCATCGTCAACTATGACGAGCGCTCCGGACACACCGACACGGTCACGGCCGGCGGCGGCGGGCAACTCGAGACCTTCCTGTGTCTCAAATCGCGCCCCTATGCCGCACCGAAGAAGCTGGCGTCGGTCATCGCTCTGGTCGCCGAACTCGAGAGCTTGCTTGGCTGCGACTCGCTCGACGTCGAGTTTGCGGTCGAGCGCGGCGGCGAGGTGTATCTCCTGCAAGTCCGCCCGCTGATCGTCGAGGGCCGTGGCGACGACGACTGCGAAGTCGCGGCAGCCCTCGACGATGTGGCGCGCAAGGTCGAATTGCTGAGCCGCCCGCATCCGTATTTGCATGGCAGTCGGGCAATCTTCGGCGTCATGCCGGACTGGAACCCGGCCGAGATCATCGGCCTCAGACCCTTGCCGCTGTCGCTGTCCTTGTACCGCGAACTGGTCACGGACGCGATCTGGGCCTACCAGCGCGACAATTACGGCTACAAGAACTTGCGCAGCTTCCCGCTTCTGGTGAGCTTTCACGGGCTGCCCTACATCGACGTGCGCGTGAGCTTCAACTCGTTCGTGCCGCGCGACGTGCCGGTCGAACTCGCCGATCGGCTGGTCAATTATTACAGCGACCGCTTGCTTGCCGAACCACAGCTGCACGACAAGGTCGAGTTCGAGATCATTTTCTCGTGCTACACGCTGGATTTGCCGCAGCGCCTGCGGCGGCTCGCGGAGGCGGGCTTTTCGCCGGCGGATTTGTCCGTACTCTCGGGTTCGCTGCGGCGGCTCACTAATCGCATCATCCATGGCGAGACGGCGTTGTGGCGGCGCGATCGCGCCAAGGTCGATCTCCTCGCGCAGCGCCTGCCGACGATCTTGGATGCCAAGGTCGACAAGATCAGCCGCATCTACTGGCTGCTCGAGGATTGCAAACGCTATGGCACGCTGCCCTTCGCGGGCCTCGCGCGGGCCGGCTTCATCGCCGTGCAGCTACTCCAGTCCTTCGTCGCCGCCGGCGTGATCAGCGCGCAAGAGCATGCGGACTTCATGGGCAGCGTCGACACCGTCGGCTCGCGCATCGGTCAGGACTTCGCGGCGCTCAGCAAGGCCGACTTCCTCGCGCGCTACGGTCACTTGCGACCCGGAACCTACGACATACTCTCGCCGCGCTACGACGCCGCGCCGGATCTGTACTTCGACTGGTCGAAGCCGAAATCCGCCGCCGGGCAGCAGACCCGCTTCGCGCTATCGATCGAGCAATTACGGCGCATCGAGGCGCTGATCAAGGCGCATGAACTCGACATCGACGTGCTCAGTCTCATGGAATTCATCAAGGCGGGGATCGAAGGCCGCGAGTTCGCGAAGTTCGTATTCACCCGCAGCCTGAGCGATGCGCTCGGCTTGATCGGCGAGCTGGGCGCCGAATATGGACTGACACCCGAGGACTGTGCGTATCTTGATTACGATGCGATCCGTTCGCTCTATAGCGAGAGCGGCTCGGTGCGCGAGCGCCTCGTCCGCAGCATCGCTCACGGCCGCGAGCGGCATGCCTTGACGCGCAAGCTCGTGTTGCCGCCGATCATCGCGGCGCCTGACGACGTGTACGCATTTCACCTGCCACCCTGCGAGCCGAATTTCGTGACACGCAAGAGCGTCTCGGCGTCCGTCGCCGCGATCACCGACCCTCCCGAGGAATTTGCCGGCCGGATCTTGTTCGTGCCGAGCGCCGATCCTGGCTTCGACTGGATTTTCACGCGCGGGATCAGCGGCTTCGTGACACAGTTCGGCGGCGCGAACTCGCACATGGCGATTCGCGCCGGGGAACTCGGCATCCCCGCGGTAATTGGTGCGGGCGAGGCCTTGTTCCAGCGCTGGGGCGCGGCCAAGAAACTCTGCCTCGATTGCAGCAACCAACAAGTCACGGCCATCGCGTGAAGACCGTCGCGATCACCCAACGGGTCGCCGTCGTGAGCGACCACGGCGAACGTCGCGATTGCCTCGACCAAGCGTGGTCGCAGCTACTCGCGGCCTGCGGCCTGCGGCCGCTGCTGCTGCCGAATAGTCCGCAGCTTGCGCTGCACCTGTGCCGCGACTTTGGCGCCCTGGGCCTGATCCTCACCGGCGGCAACGATCTCGTCAGTTGCGGCGGCGATGCCCCCGAACGGGATGCGACCGAGCATGCGCTGCTCGATTTTACCGAGAGCGCGCGGCTGCCCGTGCTCGGCGTGTGTCGCGGGATGCAGTTGCTGCAGGCTCGCGCCGGGATCGCGCTGGTGCGCGTTGCCGGCCATGTGAGCCCCCGTCAAACGATCCATATCGAGAGCGACGGCGCGCGCGAGACCGTCACCGTGAACAGCTACCATCACTTCGGCACGCGCGAGTCGCGCGCTCCGCTGGCCAGTTGGGCGCAGGCCGACGACGGCGTCGTCAAGGCGGTGCGGCACGAGTCCCTGCCGATCACCGGCATCATGTGGCATCCGGAACGATTCCAGCCGTTCCGTGCCGCCGACATGGCCTTGCTCAAACAATGTTTCGAGGTCGACCCGTGCGTGCCCTGATACTCGCCGCGGGTCGCGGCAGCCGCATGGGCCGACTCGGCGACGAGCGTCCGAAATGCCTCGTAGAACTCGCGGGTTCCTCCCTGCTCGCGCGCCAGGTCGCGGCGCTGCGGCGCGGCGGCGCCGGCGAGATCGGCATCGTGCGCGGCTATCGGGCGGAACGCTTCGACTTTCCCGGCCTGCACTACTTCGACAATCCGCGCTGGTCGGAAACCAACATGGTCATGTCCCTGGTGGCGGCCACCGATTGGCTACGCCAGGGTCCGGTAATCGTAAGCTATGCGGACATTTTTTACCGCGCTGCGCTGATCGCGGGACTCGCTGCGGCGCCCGGCGACTTCGTCATCTGCTTCGATCGCGACTGGCGGGACCTCTGGTCGCGCCGCTTTGCCGAACCGCTCGCCGATGCGGAAACCTTCCGGCTCGATGCCGATGGCCGACTGCTCGAGATCGGCGGCAAGACCACGCACATCGAGGACATCCAAGGTCAGTACATGGGACTGCTCAAGTTCACGCCGCCCGCGTGGGCTGCGGTCGAGGCGTATCTCGGCGGTCTCGAGGCGCCGGTGCGGGATCGGCTCGACATGACGGGCTTGCTGCGTCGCTTGCTCGCCGACCGACGCTTTGCGATCGAGACGCACGCGACGGCCGGTCAGTGGGGCGAGATCGACAACCCCGAGGATGTCGATCTGTATCAAGCCATGATCGCGGCCGGAGAACTGACCCTCGAAGACAGCGTCGATTTGTACACCTGACCTGCAGCTCAATTTGGAGAACATGCGATGGCAACCGTAATGAAACATGGCGACTTCACCGGACTCGCGGACGACTACGCAAAATTTCGACCGGGGTACGCACCCCAGGTCGCCACGGCGCTGCTCGGCTGCGTCGGGCGAAATCCGACCGAGATCGACGCCGCGGATGTCGGTGCCGGGACCGGTATCTGGACGCGTATCCTCGACGCCCGGGGACTGAGGTCCATCACCGCCGTCGAACCGAACGACGACATGCGCGGCCAGGGCATCTCGACCTCGCGGGGTACGCGCATTCAATGGCGCAAAGGGACGGCGGAAGTCACGGGCCTCGGCGACGGATCGGTGGATTTGCTCACCATGGCCTCGTCGTTTCATTGGGCGGATTTCGATCGTGCGATCGCGGAGTTCCATCGCGCGCTGCGTCCCGGGGGCGTCTTTTGTGCCCTCTGGAACCCGCGCTTCATCGAAGCGAATCCCTTGCTGGTGGAGATCGAACAGGAAATCGCCCGCTTGAAACCCGACATCAAGCGAGTCTCTTCCGGCCGTTCCGGTCTCACGGAGAGACTCACGGATCTGCTCTCTGCGACGTCGCAATTCACGAACGTCATTTATCTCGAGGGCCGCCATACTAACCGGCAAACCCCTGCGGAATATTACGGCGCGTGGCGATCGGTCAACGACCTGCAGGTGCAACTGGGACCGCAACTGTTCAAGAAATTTCTCGACTTCGTCGCCGCGCGCACGGCCGGCCTCGCGGCGATCGAAACGACTTATCTGACACGCGCATGGGCGGCACAGCGGGCATGAACGCAGCGCTCGCGTTCGGCAGTGCGCAGGACTCGCTGATCACGCGCGCCGGCGCTCTGTACCAAGCGCTGAGCGGGCAGTCGCGTCCGAAGATGGAACTCGCGCGGCGGCTGGACCCTGCAAAGCTCACCCGGATCGCGACGATCTGCCATTGGGGACGCAGCGGCTCGATGTTGCTCGCGAGTTTGCTCGACGACCATCCGCAGGTGCTCGCGCTGCCGCAAAGCCTGAGCACGGCTCTCTATGCTTTTTACGACGCGTATCCGCAGCTCGACCTGTGGCAAAAGCTGCTGGTCTACCCGCTCTACTCCGCGTCGACGTCGGGCGACGAGGGAGATTTCTTTCTCGCCGACAGCGGCAGCGGAGATTTCGCGATTCCGGCGGCCGACTACCTCGCGTCCGTGGCGGCGCTCGCCCAGCTCCATGCCGGGAAGTCCGTCGCATGGCTGGGGTCGCGCATGCGCTTCGTGCAGTTCCTGCACGCGGCCTACAGCATTGCGCGCGGCCGGGTGCCCGATGCCTCGCGAGCGATCATCATCACCGCGCAGCACTACGTCGATGCGGAGCACGCCGCCCGGCTGGCGAGTGACTTCCCCGGCGCGAAGTTCATTCACACGGTGCGCGATCCCATTTCCAGCGTCGACTCCTGGCTCGCCCGTCGCATCGACATGGCCGAGTTCGCCTGGAAACGCGATCACGAGTTCCAGCTGCAGCGTTTCGACTGCGCCGTTGCGACCCTGATGGATCTCATCGCCTGGGAGCGCGGCCACGCCGGACATGAAAACCACACGCGGGCGGTGCGCTTCGAGGACATGCACGTCGCAACCGAGTGCCTGATGCAAAGGCTCGCCCGCTGGCTCGACATTGCTTACGACGAGTGCCTGTTGCGCAGCACCTGGAACGGGCGTCCATGGGTCGTGATGGTCCGCGGCACGCCGACCACGGGCACCAATCCCGCCAACGCCGGCCGTCGGCAAAAAAACCTGGCCGCGCTCGACCGCTGGCTGGTGCGGGCGCTGCTCGACGAAAACTTCGTGGCCTGGGGATATGCGCCGAGAAGAGTGCGGTTACGGCCGCTCGCGCTCGCCTTGATCAACCTGGCGCTGCTCGTCAGCCCCTTGAAGATCGAGTTCCTGACGCTCGCCGCGATCATCAAGAAACAACTGCTACCCGGCATCCGCACCAAGGGGTGGACTTTTGGCCTGCGTGGCGTGCTATTTCTCGTGCAACGGCGAATCCGCTTGATCGTCCTGATTGCGCGGGAATCCTTGCAGCGTGTCCTCGCGCCCCGCCAGGTGATGCAGCTACTCACGGACGAGTGAGATTCGGCGTCCCAGCGAGGGGTCCGTCACGTTTCCTCGGCCCGGCAACGCCATGGGTAGAAACGCGCCCGCAGAGCGATTACCCTGCCGGTGATCGGAATTTCACTAGGGCTCATCGAGTATGCAACGAATCGGAATAGTCGGCGCAGGGTTCTCCGGCGCGGTCATTGCGCGCGAACTGGCCCTGGCCGGCTTCGCGGTCGAGGTCTTCGACTCGAGGCCGCATGTCGCCGGCAATTGCCACACGGCCCGCGACCCCGAGACCGGGGTCATGGTGCACACCTACGGGCCGCATATTTTTCACACCAGCAACGATCGTGTCTGGGAGTACATCCAGTCGTTCGACGAGTTCATGCCCTTCACCAATCGGGTCAAGGCGATCACCGGGGGACGGATCTACACCCTGCCGATCAACCTCCTGACCATCAACCAGTTCTTCGGCAAGACCCTCTCGCCGGCCGAGGCGGCCCGCTTCGTGGCTTCGATCGGCGATGCGACCATCGTCGATCCGCAGTCCTTCGAGGCCCAGGCGCTGAAATTCATCGGACGCGATCTGTACGAGGCGTTTTTCAAAGGCTACACCGTCAAGCAATGGGGGACCGAGCCTTCGAACCTGCCTGCGAGCATCTTGAAGCGCCTGCCGGTGCGCTTCAACTACGACGACAATTATTATGCGAGCGCGCATCAAGGCATGCCCCGCAATGGCTACACGACGATCGTCGAGCGCATGCTCGATCACGACAACATCCGCGTACACCTCGACGCCAAGGTCGACCGGACGATTCCGCACGAGTACTCGCACGTTTTCTACAGCGGTCCCCTCGATGAGTGGTTTCGCTGTGACGAGGGGCGCTTAGGTTATCGGACGCTCGATTTCGTCCCGGAACGACATGACGGGGACTTCCAGGGCAATGCCGTGATCAATTACTGCGACATGAGCCAGCCGTGGACGAGAATTTCGGAGCACAAGCATTTCTCGCCGTGGGAGAAGCACGACAGGACCTTGATCTTCAAGGAGTACAGCCGAGAATGCGTTGCGGGGGACGTGCCCTACTACCCGATCCGGCTGGTCGAAGAGAAGGCGCTGCTGGGTCAATACGTGGGCCGAGCGCGACTCGAGCAGCGCACGAGCTTCGTCGGCAGACTCGGCACCTACCGCTATCTCGACATGCACGTCGCCATCGCGGAGGCGCTCGACGCCGCCCAGCAGTTTCTCGCCTGCCGGCGTGGCGATCGGCCCGTTCCGGCCTTCTTCGTCGAGCCGCTATAAGCGCACCAAGAATGATTCAGGAGCGCGCTGCGTAGCGACATGACATCGGGACTCCGCGACTTCGTCCGCCAGCGCAAGCGGGACGTCCGTTTCAGGCTGCTCCATCCCGCGCGTTACCTCTGGGATGTCGCCGCCTCGAGTCCGCGGGCCGGGGTTCGTCTCCTGCTCGCGAGCGATGGTCGAGAACCCACGAGCGAGGAGCAATATCATCCTTTTTCCGCCTTCCGGACTCTGCTGCGTCAGGACGCGCGCATCGTATCGACGCATTGGATGCTCGGGGACGTACTCGCTCTGCCGGCGCGATGCCTCACCTCGTTCGATGCGCTCGGGCTGAAGTTGTCCTTCAGAACCGGCGAGGCCGAGGCGATGGAAGTCGTACGCAGAGCGCGCGCGATCGCGGGCAAGCGGCCCTTGATCTACTTCGATGGCGACGACGACCTCTGCGTGCGGTACCCCGCGATGCTTCCCTGCGTGAATCTCTACGTCAAGAAACACGTTTTTTCCGATCCGCACGATTATTTCAAGTCCTATGTCGGCAAGAGCAATCTGACCGACTACGTGCACCGGCGCTTCGGACTCTCGTTCGCGGACGACGCCCATGCAAGCGCGACCGCAGCGGTCGCCCCGGACCAAATCGACAAGATCCTTCCCGGCTGGAATCTCGCGCTCGACTCGAACATCCTCGCGCTGTCAGCGCGCGTCCGCGCCGCATCGCCGCCGGCCGAGCGCAGCGTCGACGTGATGTTCCGCGGCGCCGTGCCGAATAACTGGATGAAATACCTGCGCCAGGACATCGAGCCCGCGATGCGGCGCCTCGGCGACGCGTGTCGGGTCATCGTACCGACCGAACGGGTCGACAAAGAGGCGTATTACCGCGAGATGATGCGCAGCCGGATCTGCGTCAGTCCTTTCGGCTACGGCGAGATCTGCTGGCGGGACGTCGAGGCCATGCTCTGCGGCTGCGTGGTGGTGAAACCGGACATGGGTCACGTGCGCACCGTACCGGACATTTTCCAGCCCGGCATCACCTACGTGCCGATCCGGTGGGATTACGCGGACCTCGAAGAGAAATGCCTCGACCTACTCGCACACCCGGAGGAGCAGCGCCGCATCGCCGCGCAGGCATTCGCGGTGCTCGAGAGCTATTACCGCGAGCGGGGCTTTCTCGGAGCTCTCAACGAGATTTTGCAACGGGTGGGGTTACGGGGTTGATGGGCCGGGCCTTACAGCCGCAGCCTCCCCTCCGTCAGCGCAAGAAAAAGCTCGGCGTCGATGCGTCGATAGTGCCCGACGCGGCCATCGTCGACGTACAGCGGTTCCGTGACGACGCGGGGATCGAAGCCGGCCTGCAGGAGCTGCTGCTTCTTGGGCTTGAACGTGCCGGTGGCCTCGATCGCGGTCAAGAGCCGTAGGAATACCGGTCGCGCATAGCTCGGCAATCTCGCGTGCACGGCGGCGTGAAAACTCTCGAGGCTGAAGTCCGCGCCGACGATCAGGGCGGCCATGCCCGCCCGGCCATCCGTGCCGGGCACCGTCACGCCGTAGACGACGCCGTCGCTCACTCCGACGATGGTCACGAGCACCGAGAGGACTTCGTGGGTCGAGACGTTCTCACCCTTCCACCGATAGGTGTCCCCGACCCGATCGACGAAGTAGAAGAATCCGCGGGCATCGCGGCGCATGAGATCGCCCGTGCGATACCAGGCGTCGCCGGTTGTAAAGACATCATGCAAGACCTTGCGTTGCGAGGCGGCGGCATCGGCGTAACCCTCGAAGCGTCCGCCCCGTTGCGCAAGCTCCGGAATCAGCCCGATCGCCTCGCCCACTTCATCGGCGAGGCAGCGCTCGCAAAACCCCTCCGCATTGCGCTGCGGCGCTTCGCGCTCGACGTCGAAGCGCACCAGCGCGACCGGCAGTCGCGCCGCCAAGAACGGCGGGATCCGGCCGATCGCCCCCGGTTCCCCCTCGACGTTATAGAGCGAGAAATTTCCCTCGGTCGAGGCGTAATACTCGAGGATCCGCGGGATTTTGAAGCGGGACTGAAACAGCTGCCAGATTTCCGGGCGCAAGCCGTTGCCGCAGGCGATGCGCAGACGATGTGCGGTCTCCTCCGGTCGTTGCGGCGCATTGGTCAAGTACCGGCATAGCTCACCGATGTATTGAAACAATGTGCATTCGGTCTCCGCGACATCGCGCCAGAAACTCGACGCCGAGAAGCGCTCGCGAATGACGACGCTGCCGCCGCCGACGAGCGTCGCGCCGATCGCCACGACGCCGCCTACGCTGTGATAGAGCGGCAGGCAGTTGTACATCCGATCGCTCGCGCGCACGTCGAGCATGCCGGCGAACCAGTGGCTCCATTGCATCAGCCGGTAATGGCTGACCTTGGCCGCTTTGGGCAGACCCGTCGTGCCCGAGGTGTAGATATAAAGCGCCGTGGCGTCGATCGCGGGCAACGCGCGCTCGGCGTCGCTGACGCCCTCGTCGGAGACGACGGCGAGCGCGGCATCGAGCGAGGCGCAGCCACTCGGCGACTCGACGCCGCACACCCAGCGCGGAATCTCGGGCAGGCGATCTCCCAC
>Ga0116226_10000217_pt1 | contig 46980 bp, 42 predicted proteins | sample S1TSphfallax_FD_89692 | JGI IMG/M metagenome (GOLD analysis project Ga0116226, IMG submission 89692) | Host-associated microbial communities from peat moss isolated from Minnesota, USA - S1T2_Fa - Sphagnum fallax MG | ecosystem: Host-associated > Plants > Peat moss > Unclassified | place: USA... | reverse complement strand
TTCATCAAGGCGCAGGGCGGAAGTGCAGATGTCCTGTTGTTCTCGCCGTTCTACGATCAGATCGCCTTTTTCCTGAATCAGTGGGAGCAAGGTGCGATGACTCATCGCGACGCCACGGTCTTCGAGCGCAGCCTCGAACTCGTGGCCCCGGACTTCAAGATTCACCGCACCGTCTCCAGTTCGAAAGACAGCGTTTTTTGCAATTACTTCATTGCCAAAGCGGAGTTTTGGCACGAATGGTTCACGCGCTGTGAGCGTATTTTCGAGTGCGCGGAACGGGGCGGCTCGGAACTCGCCGACGCGCTGAGGAAATCCGTGTACTACGGGCCGCAGACCGCGCCCTCCAAGGTGTTCGTCATCGAGCGTGTGGTGTCCGCGCTGATCGCGACTCAATCGCGCTGGAAGGTCAAGGCGTACGATTCTCTGTTGCTGCCCTTGTCCGGCTCGACGATCAGCGCGTTGCCGCTCGAACTCTGTGCGCTGGACGCACTGAAAATCGCCTACCAAACCGAGCCGCGAGAACCCTATTTGGAGGCTTTCTTCCAGCTGCGCGCTCGTTTCGCGGCGATGGCTCCGAAGCGTTAGGGCAGCAGCCCCGCGATCGCGCTGGATCGTGCAAACGCCAAGTCTCATGGCGTCCGTGCCGGCGGAGGCGCGAGTCGGGTGCCGTTCATGATTGCCACTTCGAGAGATAGCGCTGGTAACCCTGACGCCAACCGGGTGTGCCGAAGGCGCCGCCAGCAACACGCCGTCGAGGAGTTTGACCTCGTGGCCGGGGGCACCGTAGGCGCTGATGTAGTCCGCCAGCCACACGCGCCCGTGCGCAACCACGCCGCTCAAGTTCTCGCGATGATCGCGCGTGAATCGATCGTCGAGAAATCGCCATGCGGGTTGCCCGGCAATCCGACGTCGGTTGCCGGCTACGCCGATGACGTCGAAGCGGGCCAGGCCTTGCGCGATTCGCGTGGGCCAATGGAAGTCCAGCAAATGCACGTCGTCGTGAACGAAGACCAAATGCGCGGGATCGCTTGCGGAATCCGCGATGGCCGTGTTGTACACGTGCGGCAGGCCGGCTGCGTTGGAAGGGAACAGATGCAGTTCGTACAGCGGGCCGTAAAGCGCCAAAGAGCGGCCGAGTGCGGTCTTTGACGAAAAATTCTCCCGTGTTTCCCGAGTGGCGCACACCACCCGCAGCTTCGCGCTCATCGTAACCAGTGCTCCTCGGCTATGGCCGCGGCCAAACACAGCTCGCCGCTAGAGCCACCGCGCCGTTCCCTAACGCCGTGCAATGTTGCACCCGTGTGACAGCCGCGCCCATGCAACGGCGGAGCCATCCGGAAACGAAAACCTCGGATTTGTCATAACAAAGTCATTCAAGCCGTTGTTGTCACTCGTCAAATCGTCAGCAACGAGTTCACATAATCCGCTACAGAAAGGACACGAAAACTGTGATATTCGTCACAGAAGTGCCATTCGCACGACACACTGTTCGCCTACGATTCTCGCCATCAGGTCCTACAACGAGTACGTCGAGAGGAGTGAAAGTGGTCGAACAACGTAAACAGGCCGTTTCGATACGATTGGGCGAAAGCGACATTCGCCACATCAAGCGCATCGCCGAGAGATTGGGCGTGCGCGATTCGGACATCATCCGGTTTGCGATCAAATCCAGCTTGAGCCGCATCGCCCCGCTCTGTGACCCCGAGATCCGCGGCCGCAACCTGGTCCCTGTGCTCGTGGAGTCCGGCGATGAATTGATCCGCTATTTCGAGCTCGACGCCTTCCGGCTCGAGAGCATCATCAACGCGGGCGTCGAGGATAGCCGTCAGGTCGAGCGCGATGACATTGCGCTGCTCGCGATGAGCGGCCTGCGCGAGGAGTACTTGGTGATGCGCCTCAAGGACGGGAACGCCGCCACGGCCACGCCGGCCCGATCGCTGCGGGGCTACCTCTATGACAAATACGTTTACCGCAGCCTCGCCGACGGCGGCGAGGGCGCGCGCGACAGCGTTGCCGCGAACGTGGTCGCCGACGCCGTTGGGTCGGGCGACGGCTTGCGTCTGGTGCAAAGAACCCCGGTGGTGTCCTGATCATGGCTGCGCAACACAAGCGTCACGAATCCTTCAAGGACAGAACGGTGCGCGTTCGTTCCGCTCGTTTGGCTGCCGCCGTCGGCAGCCTGGTCTTGCTGACCGGGCCCATCGCGGCCCGTGCCGGCACGGTGCTCTACGACAGTTCGGGTTTCATCGAGGGGCAGCAGTCCTTCGTCCAAGGCTTCAATCTGACCAGCGCCGGCACGATCACGGTCACCCTGTCCAACATTCCCTGGCTGGATACGATTTCCGGGCTGGATTGCTTTCTCACGACGGCCAATGGGGCGCTCGGTACCTCGATGGGTCCGGGCACCGAATCCTTCAACGTCGGCCCGGGGATGGTGTACGCGCACTGGTTCGGCGATGCCAACGGCAGCTTCGGACTCGGGGTCTACGGACTCGACGTCGTTTTTCAGTCCAACGGACAGGGTCCGTCGGGCACACCGGTGCCGTTACCGGCGTCCTTGCTCCTGCTGCTCTCCGGTCTCGGCGTGCTGTGGGGCTGGCAACGTCGACCTGAGGAAGTTGTGATCGCGGGCAAGGTATCGAGAATTCCCCGGGAGTAGTGTCCCCGGGGCTTGAGTGAGTCCCGGGGTTGTGTCCCGGGCTGTGTGTGAATCCCGGGAGTTGTGTCCCGGGAGTGTGTGTGAATCCCGGGAGTTGTGTCCCGAGGATGTGTGTGCCCCGGGGGTTGTGTCCCGAGGCAGTGTGTGTGAGACGCCCAGGAGTTGTGACCCTGGGCAGTCTCTTTCTTCCCCGACGTAAAATGCGCGGCTGACATAAGGCTGACGCCGCGATGACGTTCGTCGCCGAATTCTCCGCTGTTGCAATGAAACTCTCACAAACGACCCCTACACTTCGCGATCCCAAGTCCAACGTGAAGTGCCCATCTTGTCGTTATTGCGGCTGTCTCTCGCGAACTTAGCCTTCCTGTTGCTGTTGACCGTGCACGCGTCCGTGGCCGACGCCCTGCAGACCGCCGACGCCGCGGCGGCGGCCGCGACCGCGACGGCGGTGACACCCTCCGCCGAGCCGCCCGCCACTGACGCGGCGGGGCCCGCCGAGGAACTGGACGCACACTCCGACCGATACCGGCTTCGCCCCGGAGATTTGCTGACGATCTCGGTCTGGAAGGAGACGGATCTGCAGTCCGAAGTGCTGATTCGCCCAGACGGCGGCATCTCCTTCGCTCTGGCCGGGGAACTCGATGCGGCGGGCCATACGGTGGCTGAGCTCACCGCCATGCTCGAGACCCGCATCCGTAAATTCATCCCCGACGCTGTCATTACCGTCACGGTCAAGGTGGCGGCCGGCAATCGTATTTACGTGATCGGTAAGGTGACACGCCCCGGCGACTTTCCGCTGACGGGTCCCACGGACGTCATGCAGGCGCTGAGCCTCGCGGGCGGCGCGACCCCCTTCGCCGACGTCAACGGCATTCGGATCCTGCGACGCGACGGCGATCAACAGCATTCGATCCGGTTTCGCTACAACGACATTCTTCACGGACGCAAGCTCGACCAGAACATCCTCCTGCAAAACGGTGATACCGTTGTCGTTCCATGATCGCTCGTCGGGCCACGATCCTGGTACTGGGGGCAGCCGTGGCGGCCACTAGCCTGTCGGCCAGGGCGGGCGTCTGGGGTTCGCAACCGGACATCGGCATTTCCGCGGATTACAATTCGAACCCGGCCCTGCTGGACATTGCCAACACGGCCGAGAGCCATGGTGCCTTACTGCTCGACGGGCCCACGAGCTACGTCGGAGATGCGTTCAAGTTCTCGCTGCTGCCGAGCTTTCGGCTCAGCAATAGCCAGGGCTACTCCTCGATCGACTCGGACTACGAGCATCTGACGACGAGCGTCGAGTTCGACACGGAGCGCGATGTTCTGACGATGTCGGCCGGCATCGCGCGCGACTCGAGCCTCTATCACGACTTTCTTCTGAACGGCTCGACCGCTGTTCGGCGCGACAGTTTCAATCCCGATCTCAACTGGGATCGGAAGCTCTCCGAACGCCTCGATTGGGACACCGATGTGAACTGGTCGCGGGTCCGCTACGATGAGCCCGCGGTGACCGGTGCGGCCGTGCTCTCCGATTATAAGTATACGAGCATCACCCCGAGTCTCTCCTGGGCTCAGAGCGAGCGCGGCAAGCTGACCGCCACGGCGAGCGTCGGTCAGTATGATTCGCTCGACGGCAAGACCCAGAGCAAGAGCGCGAATCTGCAATTCGGTTTCAACCGGCAGTTGTCGGAGATCTGGACGCTCATCGCGAGCGGCGGGTACTCGCGTGCCCAGAATCGGGCCGAAGGCGAAACCTGTGATCCGCAATTTTTGCAGTTCGGCATTTGCTTGCCCCTTCCGGCCACGATCGAGACCAACCAGAACGGCACGATCTTTTCTCTCAACCTCCTGCGCCAGACCAGCCTCTGGTCTCTGAATGCGACTGCTTCACGCCAGCTCCTGCCCTCCGGATTCGCGTTTCTCTCGCGGCAAGACTCCTACGAACTCAAGGGGAGCGCTGCCGCGTCCGCGCGTTGGACCTTTTCCGGCGACGTGCATCGGCTCCAGTACGAACAGCCGATCGCGACCGGGGGCACGAGCACGCAAAAGGTCACCAATGAGTCCTTATCGGCGGCATGGCTCTGGACGGAGCATTGGACGGTGACGCTGAGCATCACCCACGTGTTGGATGCCTTGGGCGCACCTCCGATCAGGGCCAGCAACAGCGGTGCAACCCTCTCGCTGTCGCGCCAATTCGACTGGAAGAGCTTTGAATGAACCCGAAGACAGAATCATGATCCAGCAACACAGCCCCTCGGTCGATCTCCGCGAAAAGCTGCTTGCGTATTGGCACAGACGCACGACTTTCGTCGTCGTGACGATCGGCGCGCTCTTGGCCACCGTGCTGCTGGCCGCCCTGTTGCCCTCCACCTACCAGGCCGGTGGTACGATCCTCATCGAACAGCAGGAAATCCCGCAAGAACTCGTCCGCTCGGTCATCACGTCCTTCGCAGATGAACGTGTGCAGATCATCAGTCAGCGGGTGATGACCACGCAGAACCTGCTGTCGCTGATCGAGCGCTACGATCTGTATCCCGCGATCCGCCAGAAAGAACCGCGGGAGGTGCTGCTCGCCAGGTTTCGCGACGATATCGGCATGCATATGATCAGCGCCGACGTCATCGATCCGCGCAGCGGCAGACCGACGCAGGCGAACATCGCATTCGCCGTGTCTTACAAGAGTCGATCGCCCGATCTCGCCTTGAAGGTCGCGAACGAATTGACCACGCTTTATCTGAATGAGAACCTCACGTCCCGCACCCGGTCGGCGGAGCAGAGCGAGGCTTTCTTCGCCGACGAGTCCAAGCGCGAGGCGGGGCACATCGCCGAATTAGACCAGAAGCTGGCGGCATTCAAACAAGCGCATCATGATGATCTTCCGGATCTCGCCCAGCTCAACATCCAGGAAATGGAACGCACCGACCTGGACCTTCGTGATGCCGAGAGTCGCGTCGCTGCGCTGGATTCCCAGCGCGTACTCCTACAAGCGCAGCTCGCGCAAATCAGCCCGAATACCCAGGTGTACACCGACTCTGGACAACGGGTATTCGGACCCGAGGACCGTCTGAAGGCTCTGAAATCCCAACTCGCCGAATACAAGGCGCGCTATGGCCCGAACCATCCCGACGTGCTCAGCACGCAGCGGGAAGTCGATGGGCTGGAAAAGGAGGTTGCGGCCGAGGACCACACGGGGGACAGCTTGCGCCAGCTGTCCGAGGCAAAAGCGCAGCTTGCTGCGGATCTGGAAAAGTACTCCGAGCAACACCCGGACGTGATTCGCCTGCGCAAAACGATCGCGAGCCTCGAGCAGGCGGTCGCGCACGACGCAGCGGCCGGCACCAAGCAGGTCGCGACCGATCACGCCGACAATCCGGTCTGGATCCAGGTCAAGGGGCAGTTGGATGCGACCGGCGTCGAGCATGCCGAGGCCGTCAAGAAGCGGGATGAATTGCAGGCGCGGTACCGCGAGTACGAAAAGCGCACGACCGAGGAGCCGGAGGTCGAGCGGCAATATCGCGAAATGGCGCGGGAACTCGAAAGCGCGCAGCTGAAGTACCAGGAAATGCTCTCCAAACAGACCGAGGCGCAGGTCTCGGAGAACCTCGAAACGGAACGCAAGGGCGAGAAATTCACGCTCATCGAACCGCCGCAGCCGCCGGAGAAGCCGATCAGCCCGAATCGGCTCTTGATCGTGTTCGCGGGGCTGATCATCTCCTTGGCCTTGGGGGCGGCCGCGGTGATCGCGCGGGAAGCCTTGGACGCCTCGGTCCGCGGGCCGATGGACATCCGCCAGATGCTGCAGGTTCCCGCGCTCGCCTCGATTCCGATGATTTACACCGACGAGGACCGCGCGCGGCGCCGGAAGATGCTGCGGTACTCCTGGGGAGGGAGCATCGCTGCGCTGGGTGTCGCTGTCGTGACGGTCCACTTCCTCGTCAAACCTCTCGATGTGATCTGGGCGAGCTTGCTGCGCCGATTCGGAGTATGAATCCCGATGGATAGAATCCAAAAAGCTCTCGATCTCTCGCGCGCCGAGCGTGCGGGGGCAGGCCCCCCCCCGCGCGCCGAGCGCATCCAGGTCCCCGGGCAGATCCTGTATACGCAAACCCGGGTGTTTACCCCCGCATCGCCGGTGCTCGAGCGCAACCGCATTTTGAATCCCTCGTCGAGCGATGCCGCTGCGGTCGCGTTCCGGATGCTGCGCACCCAGGTGTTGCAGCGCATGGACGACAAAGGCTGGCGCTCCCTGGCGATCTTCAGCCCCGGCGCCGCCGACGGGAAGACGACGACAGCGATCAATCTCGCCGTGAGCCTCGCGAGCGACCGACTGCACACCGTGCTGCTCGTCGACTTCGACTTCAAGCGGCCGACCTTGGCCGCAAAACTCGGACTAGCTCCGGAATTCGGCGCCGAGGACGCCCTGCTCGGCCGGGCGCCGCTCGAGGACTGCCTGTATCACCCGGAAGGATTCGACAGGCTCGTCGTGCTGCCGGCCCGCGCCGCGATCGCCGACTCCTCGGAAATTCTCGCGGGTCCTCGCAGCCGGGCCATCGTCGGCGAGTTGCGCGCGCGCTATCCGGAACGGATCATCGTCTACGACCTCCCGCCGGTCATGGCGGCCGACGACGCGCTGGCGTTCGCGCCGCTCGTCGAATGCGGTCTCGTGGTCGCCGCCGAGGGGAAAACGCGGCGCAACGATCTCGCGCGTACCGTGGAGTTGCTGCACAAGACCCCGCTCGTGGGCACGGTCCTGAACCGGGCCGCGCAAGCGCCGCCGGGCTATTGAGCGGCGCATGTACGAGCGGCATTTCGGTTTGTCGGCAAAGCCGTTCGCGCTGACTCCGGATCCGGCGTTTCTCTATCCGTCGCGCCAACACGCCATGGCGATGACCATGCTCGAATACGGACTGGAATCTCAGGCCGCGTTTTGCATGCTGACCGGCGACATCGGCTCGGGCAAAACCACGCTCATTCGCAAGCTCCTGCGACAGCTCGGCGACCACGTGGTCGTCGGATTGATCAGCAATACCCACACCCGGTTCGAGTCGATCCATCGCTGGGCCTTGTCCTCGCTCGGCGTAAAAGCGGCCGACGACTCGGACGTCGGCGCCTACGAGGCTCTCGTCGACGCTCTCATCGGCGAATACGGAAAGGGGCGGCGGACGCTGCTCATTTTCGACGAGGCGCAGAATCTATCGCCGGAAGTCCTCGAAGAATTGCGCCTGTTGTCCAACATCAATTCCGAGAAGGATCTGTTGCTGCAGGTACTGCTCGTCGGACAGCCGGAACTACGCGCGACGCTGTCGCGGCCGGAACTACGTCAGTTTGCCCAGCGGGTCTCGGTCGATTATCAATTGCGCCCCTTGAACCGCAGCGAGACGCATGCCTATATCCTGCATCGTCTCAAGGTGGCGGGGCGCTCAGTGCCCTTGTTCAGCGCCGAAGCCATCGAATTCGTTTTCGCCCGTACCAACGGCGTGCCGCGACTCGTGAATCTCCTATGCGACTACGCCTTGGTCTACGCCTATGCCGAGCAACGCGAAGTCATTGAGCTCGACCTCGTTACGCAGATCGTGCGCGACCGGCGCAGCGGGCAAGCTCTGTCTGCCAGCGGCGCTGGCTAGCCGCGGACTCATGCGGCGCTTCGGGCTGCTGATCCTCCTCCTGTCCGGCGCCATGTCCGCCGGCGGCGAGGGCTTGACGCCCGCGCGCCTCGGAGTCATTTACGACCGCAACGACGCGGCGAGCCGGCGCATCGCGCAGTATTACGTCGCGCAGCGCCATGTCCCGACCGAAAATCTCATCGGCCTGTCGTTGCCGGCGCGCGCGGTAATGAACCGGGCAGAGCTGGCCGTCGCACGCAGCACGATGCTCGCTCAACTCCCCTCCGACGTGCAGTCGCTGCTGCTCGTGTGGAGCCGGCCCTATGCGGTTGAATGCATGTCCGTGACCACGGCATTCGCCGCCGGCTATCAAGCCGGTTTCTGCGAACCGGGCTGTGCCGCGACCGCGTCCAACCCGCTGTTCGATTCGGCCGGTTGGTTGCCCGCGGATACGGCGGGCTGGTTGCCAGCGATGTTGTTGCCCAGCGACGATGAGAGCTTGGCGCGAGACATCATCGGTCGCGGCCGGACCGCGGATGGCACGCGTCCACCCGGAACGGTCTACCTTGTCCGAACGCAGGACCCAGTGCGCAACGTGCGTGCCGCCGTTTATCCGCTGGCCGCCGCCGAGGTCGCTAACCGATTGCTCGTGCGCGAACTCACGACGCCCGTCGAGCAGGCGCCGACGGCGGTGCTCGCTTATTTCACCGGCGTCGTCCAGGTCGAGGAACTGTCGCGCATCGCTTTCCGCCCGGGCGCGGTCGCCGATCACCTCACGTCGACCGGGGGCGTGTTGGCCGGGGGCCGGCAGATGTCGGTACTTGCCTGGTTACGGCAGGGCGCCACGGCTTCTTACGGCAATGTGAGCGAGCCCTGCAATCATCTTGGAAAATTTCCGGATCCGTCGGTCTTTCTGAAGCATTACCTGCGCGGCGACTCGCTGTTGGCGGCCTACTGGAAGAGCGTCGCGATGCCGGGGCAGGGACTGTTCGTCGGCGAACCCCTCGCACGGCCCTACGGCGCGCGACCGTGAGTTCTCAGGCTGGAACCTGAGCGCAGCACACTAAGACCATGACCCATCAGCGCCCACCCGCTCCGAGCCCCCGAGTCTTCTTCGTGAACCGCTACTTCTACCCGGACGAATCCGCGACGGCGCAGCTGCTGACGGATCTGACGGTGGGGCTCGCGGCGCGCGGATTCGCCATTCACGTGCTGACCAGCCGGCAACTTTATTCGGCTCCCGAGACACGTCTCGATGCGCAGTCGGCGTTTCGCGGCGTCGATGTGCACCGGCTATGGACGACACGCTTCGGCCGCCGCTCTCTGCCCGGGCGCGCCTGCGATTACGCCTCCTTCTACATCGGCGCCCTACTGTTCATGCTGCGACACTTGCGCGCGGGGGACGTCGTCGTCGCGAAGACTGATCCGCCCTTGATTTCCTTGATAGCCGCCGTGGCCGCCAAGATTCGTGGTGCCGTGCTCGTGAACTGGCTGCAAGACATATTTCCAGAGGTGGCGACCCGCTTGGGCGCCAATCCTCTGCCCGCGCGCGTCGATGCCTGGCTGCGGCGGTTACGCGATGCCTCCTTGCGAGCGGCGGCGGTCAACGTGGTGCTCGGCAGTCGCATGCGCGAGCATGTCGTCGCCACGGGCGTGCCTGCCGCAGCGGTCGTCGTCATCGAAAACTGGGCAGATACGACCCTGATCCCGGCAAAGCCGTCCGCCGAGAGCCTGTTGCGCCGACGCCTGGGTTTGGACCGTCACTTCGTCGTTCAATACTCTGGCAACCTCGGCCGCGCGCACGAATATTCGACGCTGCTGGCGGCCGCCACCGCCTTGCGCGAGGATGCCGGCATCGTGTTCCTGCTGATCGGCGGCGGTTTCAACATGGATGCGCTCAAACGCGCCGCCGCCGCCCTCGCGCTGCCGAACATTCGCTTCCTGGACTATCAGGCCCGGGAGAGTCTGGGCGACTCCCTCTCGGCCGGTGACGTGCATCTCATCAATCTGCTGCCCTGTCTCGAGGGGTTGATCGTACCGAGCAAGCTCTACGGTATTCTCGCGGCCGCCAGGCCCGTCATCGCCATCGGCGATCCGGATGGCGAGGTTGCGAGAATCGTGCGCGCGAGCGACTGCGGCATCGTCGTCGTGGGCGGAGACGCCCGCTCCCTGGCTGACGCGATCCGAATGCTGAGAGGTGATGTCGAGCGTCGCGCGCGCATGGGCGCGATCGCAAGACAGTTGGCGGTCGACTCCTATTCGGTCGGGCAGGCCGTGGAGCGCTGGGTCGAAGTGCTCAGCGTGCAGAGGGCCGGCTGATGCAGCGCATTCACGCCAGCGGTCTGAACTCCCGGCGCCGATGTCGCCCGCGCCGTGTCAACAGCCCGTCACAATCCCGCCCGATACTGCCATTCGAGTAGTCATGCCTAGAGCTCCCTCCCTCCGTAAGAATGTGGCTGCTTTGTATGCGGTCCAGTTTGCCTCTTACCTGGTGCCTTTCGTGACCCTGCCGTGGTTGACGCGGGTCCTGGGGCCGGTCGGCTTCGGGCGGATCGGCTTCGCGGGTGCGGTAATCGGGTATTTCGTGCTGCTCGCGGATTACGGCTTCAATTTCAGTGCAACTCGGCAGGTCGCGATGCGGTGGGACGATCGTGCCGGTCGCTCCAAGGTGTTCTGGACGACCTTGTCGGTCAAGGCCTTGCTGGCGGGCGCCGGATTCCCCTGTCTCGTACTCTTGACTTATTGCGGATCGAAATTCGCGGACCAGCGAAGCTTGCTGCTGATCAGCTATCTCACGGTGGTCGGCACGGTGTTGACGCCCATGTGGTACTTCCAGGGAATCGAACGGCAGACGGTGCTCAGCGTGATCAGCATCGCGACCCGCTTTGCCGCCATTCCGGCAATTTTCCTGTGCGTGCGCTCGCCCGGCGATGTGGCGACGGCGGCTTGGATTACCTCGGGTACCAGCGTCACCGGTGGACTGCTGTGCCTGGGCTACCTCGTCCGGTTCGGCGAATTGAACGGACCGGTGTTCGAGTTCCGCGATCTCGTCCACGTCGTGAAGGATGGCTGGCATTTGTTCATCTCGACCGCCTCGATCAGCCTGTATCAGGCGACGAATACGGTCGTGCTCGGCTTGGTGGCGGGACCTGCGGCGGTCGGGCACTACAGCGCCGCCGACAAGATGATTCAGGCGGCCCAGGGGATGCTCGCGCCCATCAATCAATCAGTCTACCCGCGGGTGTCGCGGCTAATGCAGGACTCGCGGTCGGAAGCCTACGCGTTGATCCGCCGGGTCCTCCGCATCCAAGGCTCGATCGCCCTGTGCCTGTCGCTCGTTTTGTTCCTGGTCGCACCGCCGCTGATTCGCATTTTCTATGGGCCCGCGTACGAGCCGACGATCGACGTGCTGCGTTGGCTCGCGATCTTGCCGTTCTTGGTGGGCTTGTCGAACGTGCTCGGTATTCACACGATGATGGCCATGGGCATGAACCGCGTGGTTTCCAGGATCCTGATCGGCGCCGGCGGATTGAACGTCGCGATCCTGTATTTTCTGGCCCACCGCTTCGGCGCCGAGGGAGCGGCCATGGCGGTCGTCGCGACCGAGACTTTCGTGACCGTTGCCATGGCCTGGATACTGAAGCGTCGCCATGTTCCGGTTTTCAGCGCGCCCACGGTCGCCGCGGTGTCGCCGTGAACCTGCGGCCGGTCGCCTACGTCGCGTTGAACCTTCTATTCCTCTGCGTCGTCCTGCTCGGCTATGGCATTGGTGATCAGCAAAATCCGCGTGTACTGCATCTCCTCTTGTTGTTTGCCCTCTGCAGTTCGGTGATCCTCAACCTCGACGGATTTAACGCTCGCTATGCCTTGCTCGGGATATTTTTGGGACTCTATTTCGTGTACTTCGGCGTCCAGGATTTGACCAATCTCTACACCGGGCTGGACGACAACGGCAGCACCGGCGTTCTCTCGGAGTCGGAACGAGTGATTCTCTTCGGCGGAGCCATCTTGGTCGTTTTTTATCGGTTTGCTTTGAGTTTTGGAAAAAAAAACAAAGACCGCAAGATCGCCTACGACTGGCCGATCGCTTCGGTTTTGAGCGTGGGGATTCTTTTCTGGGGTCTCGGAATTTGCGCCACTTATTACTGGTATTTTCATGTCGTCACCGACAAGACGCTCGAGGGCACGCGCGGTATTGCGAAGCTAAGCCCGTGGCTGACGACGGGTTTGGTCTTGGCGCAAATGCTGCAGCCGCTGGGTATCCTGCTCATCGCCTACGCGTGGCGCATCACGCGCTCCAAAGCCATGTTGCTCCTTATCATCGCAATCGTGGGTATCCAGGTCCTTTTCGGCTTCGTCATCGATGTCAAAGGAATGGCGATCACGGGCGGCGTGCTGATCATCGTGACGATCACGTTTACCGAGGGACGGGTGCCTAAAGTCTGGCTCGCCGGCGCTCTGGTATTCATCTACGTCGCTTTCCCCGTCTTCCAGGCCTATCGCGCCGTCATCGACGGCAACGTGTCTCGTACCAACGTCGTTGCGAACCTCGGCGCGACGCTCGAGAAAGTTCTGTCGGCGGAAAACAGGGTCAACCACGGTCCCGAGAGAGCGCAAACCTTTCTCGAACGCCTGTCGCTCAAAGCAAGCGTGGAGATGATCGTCAACGGCACAGCCAGAGGCGTGCCTTTCCAACACGGATTTACCTTGACCCCGATTTTATCTGCCTTTTTGCCGAGAATTCTTTGGACCGACAAGCCGGACATACCGACCGGCCGCATCGTCAACCGCGCCTTCAACGTCACTGATCAAGACGATACCTACATCTCGCCCTCACATATCGGAGAGCTGTACTGGAATTTCGGATGGCCGGGCGTAATTGTCGGAATGGCGATGATCGGGACGGTACTCGGCACGGTGGCCCGATTCAATCTAGCCGAGCGACGCACGGTGACCCGATTGCTCTTGGTCGTCGTCACGCTTGAATCGGTGATCCATGGCTTCGAGAGTTCGATTGCGGGTTCTTATGTCGTTTGGCTGCGCTGCATCGCGGCGGTCGGCTTGCTGCATCTAGCTTTTGCGCGAATCCCGGTGGGCTCACCCCAGCCGAAGCGCGCCCGGCCCGGCGACGTGGTGGATCAGGAGGCGGGCACGGCTTTGCTGTTTCCGAACCTGCTCAGGTAACTATGCGAAGTTCCCACCGCATGCCTCGTCTCAAGGCAAGATCTACACGCGTTTCGGTGAGCCTGACGGCCCAGGGCTTGCCAGCTCACTTCCAAGCTCGTTCACTCGGGAACTGCCACGGTGCTCCAAGACGCTGTCTCCAGCTCTTGCCGGTCGTTTCCCGCAGCCTCTGCGTCATAGAGTCGATAACCAAGACCCTTGAGCAAAGCCGTGACCGCGGCCGCCGATTCGGCCCCTACTTCACATAGGATCACGGGCCGCGCCTCGCGCAGCAACTCGAAGCCTCCTTGGAGGACTTCCCTCTCAGCCCCCTCCACGTCGATTTTCACGACTTGCGGGCGGGGCAAGCGTCCGGCCAGCCAGTCGAGAGTCACGGACACGACGGTTTGGGTTTCCGCGACTCCTCCCGTTTGCGTATTGCCATAGCCATCGAGAAAGTTGGAGGCACGCGAACGACTGGCGATGTTGAAAGTTCTGAGGTCGAAGCTGGCAGCCACGGCGGTCGGAATGATGCGTACCGGGGCCGAACTGCGCGGTTGAATCAACGCGGACCGCCGCAAGAGCTGAACGAGCCAAATATCGGCGTCGATCGCGATGACCTCGCCCCGAATTCCGGCCCGGTGAGCCGACGCAAATGTGAACAGGCCAACATTGGCGCCGATGTCCCAAACGACATGACCCTGCTCGACGAACTCCACCGCCATGTTGCACAAGACGGGATCCATACTGCGCATCGGTTTCAGCAAATATTTTAGGCCGGCGGAACCCGATGTGTAGAGTTCGCCACCGCCCAATTCTTTCGGCAGCCTGCGGCGAAACACCGTTCGACGCGCCGCCTTTTCTGCCAAAGTTCTGAATAGACCGCTCATCTCAGGCCCGCGTCAAACGTTTCGGCTTGTCATTGTCGAACACGCCTCCCCATGCGTCGCCGATCGCATTCCAATAAAAGCGCAGTCGCACCCATCGATCCGTATCGAAGACGAGGATTCCGAGGCTGAGCCGCAGGAATTGCCGGATCGCATACATCAAGGCGGTTCCCCGTCCACAATGCTGCAATCGAACCCAGGAGAGATTGCGCAGGGAAAAATAGCTGAGCCAGAGTTTATCGAGCGGCACTCGCGCGGACTCGAACCCGAAGCGGCGGCGCCGTTCGAAGTTGACGTTGACGCCGTCCTTGTGATGAATTTTGCTGGCCGGCACGAGGATCAGCGGCCCCAATCCGGCGAGCCGCACGCAATATTCGAGATCGTCCGCCTTGATGAACATCTCCTTTTTCGGCAGCCCGACGCGTTCAACCGCGGAGCGGTGGACCGCGAGTCCGACGAAGGACGCGAAGGAGATTTCCCGGGTCACCGCGAGCGCGCCGGGATCGATCGCGCGGTGCGCCCGCGGGCCGGCGTTGTTCAGGGTCAGCCAGCCGCGATGCTCGGCTTGGGGCTTGCCGTCGAGTCCGATCGTCAGGTTCGCGACACCACCGATGCCCTCGTGCCGCAGATGCGGCTCCATGGTCTCCAGAGCATCCGGGTAGGGCTCTGCGTCATCGTCCATGATCCACATCCAGTCGTAACCCGCCTCGTAGCCGAGTCGGATGCCCTCGCTGAAGCCACCGGCGCCGCCGGTATTCGTCTCGAGTCGGACGTATTGAATTTTTGGATGATCGAGGTAGCCCTGCTCGCGCAGAATTTCCGGCGTTCCATCCGCGCTGGCGTTATCGACGAGCACGATCCGATCCACGGGCCGGCTCTGGGTCAGCAAAGCGGCCAGGCACTCGAGCAGCAAACGCGACCGATTGTAGGTCACGACGACAGCCGCTACCGTTTGAGGTGTCGTCATTGCAGGAGCTCGCTCTCTCTGCCGACCAAAGCGGCCGCCGCCGTCAGCGCAGCACCGACCACTTGATCCATGTTGTAGTACCGATACTGTGCCAGCCGTCCGACGAAGGTCACGTGGCTCTCGGCGGCGGCAAGTTCTTTGTAACGCCGGAACAAGGACTCGTTCTCAGGCCTGGGAATGGGGTAATACGGTTCGCCTTCGCTTTGCGGATACTCGCGCACGATCGAGGTTCCGGTGTGTTCTTCACCGGTGACGTGTTTGAACTCCGTGATCCTCGTGTATTCGTGCTCGTTCGGAAAGTTGACGGTGCCCACCGGCTGATACCGCTCGCAGTTGGCGATATGCAGGTGTTCAAAGCGCAGCGATCGGTAGGGAAGGCGCCCGAAGCGGTAATCGAAATAAGCGTCGATGGGTCCCGTGTAGACGATGGAGTCCACCGAGATCTCGCGCCGAAGCTGGGCGAAGTCTACGTTCAAGCGCACATCGATCCCGGGATGGCGCAGGATGTTTTCGAACATCGCCGTGTATCCCTGTGCCGGCATGAACTGGTAAGTGTCGGTAAAGTACCGGTCGTCATCGTTCGTGCGCGTCGGAATGCGCGCCGCGACGCCCGCCGAGAGTTCGCCCAAATCCAGACCCCATTGCTTCCGGGTATAGCCGCGGAAAAATTTTTCGCAAAGATCCCGACCGACGCTGTTCAGCACCACGTCTTCGCTGGTGATGAGCGGATTTCTCGCCTCGCGCACCCGCTCCAAGTAGCTAGACACACCCGCCTCATCGAGGTTTAAATCATAGAGCTCGTTGATCGTGCGCCGGTTGATCGGGACGGGATAACGCTTGCCCTCGACCTCCGCGAGGACCCGGTGTTCATAGAACCGCCAACTCGTGAATCGCGACAGATACTCGAAAATTCGCTTGCCGTTGGTATGAAACAGATGAGGGCCGTAGACATGGATGCGCAGACCATGTTCATCGATCCGGTCGTAAGCGTTGCCGGCGATGTGCGAACGCCGGTCTATCACGAGGACCCGGCGACCAGCCGCGGCCAGGCGCTCCGCACACACGGCCCCTGCAAAGCCCGCGCCCACCACCAGTACGTCGTAACGGGGACTCATCGCGTTTGGACGTAGGATTCAAGCGTGCCGGCAGACCTATCCGACGGGATGAAACGGCGATCGGCGGGAATCTTATTGGGCATGCGGGACGTTCGATTTTTTCGGAGCCTCAGTATCGATGGCATTGATGACGCATCAATGACACGCCGCTCGGGAGGCGTAACCGCTCTGTCACATTGGGGTGACAGGCTCCGTTTCCGTCGTCGCGTCCGACCACCTCGAGCACTTTCGATGCCGCGATCTCGCGCTTCAGCAACGGCGATCTATCCCAGCCTCGGAGGTAACCGCGACTTTTGGTTTGCCCGGGTGGCGGGACATGGTCTCGGCAACAGCTTCTTTACTTATTTTCATGCCGTGGCGCTTGCCGAGGTGACTGGCGTCAAAGTAATCGCTCCGGCATGGCTGTCGCTCAAGCTCGGACCTTTGCTGCGTGGAGAAGCGTCCAAGCGACTGTATTGGCGCATGTTCCGGCCGCATCCGGACGAGGTGGGCGGGGTCGCCAAAGTGGCGATGCTCGTCCAGTCGTACGCCAGGCGCGTCGTGTTGCCGGTCGACGGCGCCCGCCCGCCGGTCTTGGTCGACGGCGCGCTGAACGTCCTGATCAGCGAGAAATTCACGTTCTTGGGGCTGCACGAACACCGCGAGACGATTCGTTCGCGCGTGCTTGCGATCGTGCGGCATGCGATTCCGCCCGGGCATGCCTGGGGACGCGGCGATTATTGCGCCGTGCATATTCGATTGGGAGATTTCGCTCAGGCCCAAGACCCGGCGATGCTGTCTGCCGGTCGACCCAATTTGCGCATCCCCTTGTCCTGGTACGTCAATATGATCTCCGCCGTGCGCGGGCGTTACCCCGAAAAGATCGTCTACGTGTTTTCCGACGGGGCGGCTGAACAGTTGCGGCCGGTCCTGGATCTGGGGTGCGAACTCTATCGATCCGGTTCCGACATGACCGATTTGTTGGCCATGGCGGGAGCGAGCTTGCTCATTGGATCGAACTCGACCTATTCACGCTGGGCGGCGTTCCTCGGTGACATGCCTTCGATCTGGTTGAAAACGACGGGTTTCACCGAGCAACCCTCGTCGACCACCACGCCGATCCATTATTGCGAGTTGGAGTCGGTCGATCCTTTCCGCTGAATCAACCCGGCTCAAACAGCCTCCAGGCGCGGTCACCAGGCGGGTTTCATTGTCGGCACCAACAAGCGGCCGAAGTACAAGGGAACGCCGGTTGCCGGGCCGCCCGTGGTCGCGCGCGACAGCACGGCGGACTTGGCCTTCTCGTCGACGGAGACAACCCGCGTGTTGGGCGGGATTCCGGGTCCGCATATCCAGTCTCCGGCGACTTCCGGGCCGCAGCCGATCAAGATGCCGGGCGCGGATAAGTCGGTGATTTCCGTCGAATCTTGCAGGACGCCGGTCAGTTCGCGTGCCGGCGCCCATTGGCGCACCGCGATGAACATCCAGCCGGCGTTGTAGAGGTTCCACCCGGCCACGGTATCGTACTGGGTGGGGTCGAAGAGCAGGCGGCAGTGCACGTCCTCGAGATCCTTGCGAACGACTTTGAGCGCCGGCACGATCCACTGATTCTTGCTAAGCCCCTGCGGGCGCATGACCCAGAAAAGCACATCCCCCGCGAGCAGATGGGACTCCGAGGTCTGGAACGACAGACCACCGGCGCCGGTGGTCGACAAGGACAAGCCGCTCACGCGCACCGGGACTTGAATGCCGTGCGCGGCACTCGGTTGATACACCAAATCAACGGCGCCGTCGGTCACGTGGCGGCTTTGATAGCTCGCGATGAAGCGGCCGCCCGGCGCAAACGGCGCAATCCCGTAGGAGCGCGGGTACTCGTCCGACAGCAACAGGGAGTCCCCCTTCGCTGAAGCTACCTGACAATCGGTGACGCGGCATTGGCCGTGCGCCAGGTCTTTGACGAGTCCGATGAACGGCGGCACGCGAGGCGTTCCGCTGCCGGGCAGATAACATTGTTCGAAGGAACACACGACATCGCCGGCAATGACGTTGAGCGCATCGACCGCTTCGGAATTGGCGTCCCGCGTCAGCGAGGTCGCCTTGAACGTCGTCGGTGAATAGCTCTCCAGCAGCAGCGGCGGGGGAGCGATGAAGGACTCGTGCGAGGTGATCGTGTAATCGCCGCCGAGAAAGCTCAGCGGTTGCCGCGAGTACCCGGCGCCGAGTCCGAAGTTGCCCAAGGTTCTGATCGATTCGGCGTAATTGTCGTCGAGCACGAAGTTGCCGACGGTGTTCGGCAGCGAAAAAATCCGATAGAGGTAACCGTGGTTCACCCGCTGGAACTTCGGCGGACAGCCGGTGCCGGCGCCGTATTGAAAACCGTCGATGGCCTGGCGCGCGAAGGCCAGATTGCCCATGTTCATCATGCAATGGCGCGCTTGCGACTGTCCGACGGCGTAGCAGGTGTCCACGCGGCTGATCCAGAGGTTGTCGAACAGAATGTCTTCCGTGTTGTATTCGACGCCGCTGATGCCATAGGCGATCCCGACGACGAAATTCGCGATCCAAACGTTCGCGATCGTGATGCCGGCGGAGCCGCCGCCTGAATGAAAGTAATGAGACGCCATCCCCGGATATTGGCTGCCGGCATCGAGCTCCCGGTTGTTGAATGCGTCGATGCTGATCGCGCAATAGGGGGAGTGGCGATGATTGCGGCACCCGGGCCCGATGTAGCTCGCTTGATTGTCGATCGGCATGACGATCGCATTCGGGGCGGCGTTGAGCCCTTGGATCGCGAAATCCCGCAGCGAGGCGCCGCTCAGTAAATCCAGCGCCAGTGCCGGCCGGTCCTGGAACGTGGGTGCGATGATCGTGTGGGCACGGCTCGAAAAGCCCGGTGGGTCCAAGCTGCCCAAGCCGCCGGCGCCGAAGAACTGCAGGTTCGCATAGCCCGACTTCACCGCGAGCGGATTGCCGACCAGCGTGTTGGCAATTCGGTACGTGCCCTTCGCCAGATACACGGGCAAGTGATGATCGACGCCGGCGGCCAGTGCCGCGTTGATCTGGGTGTCGCTTAGATGCATCCCCGTGGGGTCCAAGCCGGCGAAATCTCGGCAGTCGACGGTCTGGCGCGGATCAACGGCAGGCGACTGCGCGGCGCCCGACGGCGTTGGCTGCACCAGGGATCCGGTGCTCAGCGCGGCACCGAGCCCCGCGAGCCGGCGCAAGGCGGCACGCCGCGGCTCCGGTGTCATCGGGCGCACACGCAGTCCGACGACACGCTCACCGCGCCTTCAAGACGCGGTCCTTGATGATGCGCGCGGGATTGCCCGCCACGACCTTCCAAGGCGGTACGTCCTGGGTGACGACGGCGCGTGCGCCCACGACCGCTCCTCGCCCGATGGTGACGCCGGGGCCGATGAAGGCGCCCGCGCAGATCCAAACATCGTCCTCGACGACGATGCACTTGGTCACGAGCGGATACGCGGGAACCGCGTAGTCGTGGGTGCCCCCACAGAAATACACGTCTTGTGAAACGACCACGCGGTCTCCGAGTCGGATTCCACCCAAGTTGTAGAAAGTGACCCGTTCCGCAATGGCCACATGAGAGCCCAGCTGCATGGCCCACGGAAAATAAATGCTTACGCCACCGCTGATCAAGCAGCGCAGCGGCACCTGGCCGCCGAACGCCCGGAGCAGCAAGGGGCGCAAGACGATGATGCGCTTCCAGGCGAGTTTCCACAGGCTCAGTTCCACGAGTCGCCAGACCGCGCGCAGGGGATAAGTCCACGCCGGGTAGGGCATGGTCGCCGCCTGGTCCGTTGCCGTATGCGCGGGCCCCTCGTCGCTCCGACCGGAAGCCGCGCGCGCTTCGCGCTCGACACGCGTGCTAATGGATCACCGCCCGGTACATGCGCAACAGGCCTTCGCGTACCGCGGGCACCGTGAAATTCTTGCTGGCGTAATGCCGGCCCCTTTCGCCCATTGCGCGCAGGCGATCATCGGGGCTGTCTGTCGCGGCTTGGATGGCTTCCTTGAGCTGCGGCGCCGCAGGTTCGACGTACCAGCCGCAGCCGACCGCCGGAATCTCCGACCAAGGTGTCCCCGTCGTCGTGATCACCGGCACCCCGCGGATCAATGCTTCGGTGACCACATTGCCGAAGTTTTCGCTGTAGGTCGGCAACACGAAGACGGATGCTCCCGCGAACAAAGCCTCGCGCGCGGCGCCTTCGGTGTGACCGACGAACTCCACGCTATCGAGACGCTGTGTGCTGCAAAAGGCGAGCAGACGCGTGCGATAGTCTGCGTCGCCGTCGCCGACGATCTGCAAGCGCCAACCGGCGGGCCGCAGTTCGTGCCAGGCTTGCAAGAGGTTATCCAACCCCTTCTTCGGATGGATGCGCGACAAGAACAGCATGGTGCGCGTCGCCTTTGCCGAGTCCTCGCGCCGTCCGGTGGACTGTTCAGGTTCCGCCACGACATTCGGGATCACGTGGATCGGCGCGTTGCCCAGTTTCAAAGATGCCAGATTCCTTGCCTCCAGCGGACTGGTAGCGTGGATCGCGGCCGCTTTCTCCAAGATGTGTCCCTGGTAGGTCCGTAGGGCGATTGCCTTGCGCAGTTTGCTGACCGATAGCGACCAGGGCTCGAGCATGCCATGCGGAGTCACGATGTAAGGGATCTTGTGCAATTCGGCACAGCGCGCGAAGGCGGCCAGATAGGGGCTCCAGATCCCATGAATATGCACCACGTCGGGGGCGACGCCGCGCAGCAACTGCGTTTCGAAATGGCGGTTGATACCGGTCAATAGGGACAGTCCGCCAAAAAACGAATGGGAGACAGACGCCATGACGTGCACATGACCGGGGAATTCACCGATGAGCAGCTCGTCGGTCGCGGATTCCCGATAGTCCGTAGTGAACAAATCCGACTGCCAGCGGCCGACGCCCGCCAGCGCGATCATGGCGACCGTGCGCGGTGGTCCGCCGCTGCGGGAATTGAACGAACTGATGATGTTGGCGACTTTGAAGCTCATCGGCCGAACACCCTCACACCCGGATGTGACAAGCATGTGACGCGGGCGTTGTTTGACGGCGAGGCGCCGGGCTGTGGCAAGATGCGCGGCCGCCGATGGCGCAACCCAAGGCCCGAGATTTCCGCCATGACGCTGTGTAAGTTGAGGCTGGCCATCGTCACGACCCATCCGATTCAGTACTATGCTCCCGTATTTCGCGCCCTGGCGCAGCAGGAGGCGCTGGAGCTGCGGGTGTTTTATACCGCGGCTCAGGCCGCGAACGAAAAGCGGCACGATCCGGGCTTCGGCCGGGCGGTCGAATGGGATATCCCGGTGCTCGATGGATATCCCCATGAGTTCGTCGCAAACGGCGCGGAACGCCCTCGATCAGATCGATTTCCCTGGCCGGCCGATCCCAAGCTGAATGCCGCGATCGCAGCCTGGCAGGCCGATGCCTTATTGGTCTATGGATGGAACGCGCATGGACATCTCGGGGCCATGCGCTATTTCAAGGGGCGCGTGCCGATCTTTTTTCGCGGCGACTCGACGCTCTTGGACCCGCTGCCGTGGTGGCGCAGGGTGTTCCGGCGAGCACTCTTGACCTGGGTGTACCGCCATGTCGACGTCGCGATCGCGGTCGGCTCGAACAACGGGGACTACTACCGCTGGTGCGGCCTGTCGCCGGAGCGCATCGAGTCCGTGCCGCACTCCGTCGATACGGCACGATTTGCCGCCGACGAGGCGGAGCAGACGGCACGGGCCGCCCGACTGCGCGACGGTTTCGGCATTGCTGCCGACGCGATCGTATTCTTGTTCGCCGGAAAATTTCAGCCAAAGAAGAGTCCGGACCTGCTGATCGCAGCCTTCGTGCAACTCCTGGTCGGACCGGGTGCGGGACTGCCGCTGCACCTGGTGCTGGTCGGCAATGGTGAACTCGAGCCGGGGCTCAAGGCGCGCGCGGCCGCCGAGCCGCGTATTCATTTTCTCCCGTTTCAAAACCAAACCGCCATGCCGGCGGTCTATCGACTCGGCGACGTATTCATTCTGCCGTCGGGTGGTCCCGGTGAGACCTGGGGTTTGGCCTTGAATGAGGCCATGGCGAGCGGTCGGCCGATCATCGCGAGTTCGCGCGTCGGTGGCGCGCGCGATCTCGTGGAGCCCGGTAAGACCGGTTGGACCTTTGACGCCGGCGATCGGGACCGTCTCGTGGCGGCGCTGGCCGAGGCGGCAAGCGCTCAGCGGGAGTCCTTGCGTCGCATGGGCGAGCATGCGCGGATCGCCAGCACACAGTGGTCGACCGAAGCGTGCGCCCGCCGGATCGGTGCGATAATCCAGTCCCGAATTGCGGTCTGCTGAGAGAATGCCATGGTTTTGGTGACGGGCGGCGCCGGGTTCATCGGCTCGAACATCGTGGCGGCGCTCGCCGGGCGCGGCGAGGAGGTGGTCGTCTGCGATTGGCTCGGCCGGGACGAGCGTTGGCAGAATCTCGTGAAACACGAGATCGCAGCCGTGATCGCGCCGGAGGACCTGGCATCGTGGCTCAGCGGCAACCCCGGTCGCGTGCGCGCCGTGGTCCATATGGGTGCGATCAGCGCGACGACCGAGACCGATGTCGATCGACTCGTCGCGCAAAACGTGCGCGCAAGCTTGAGCTTGCTCGAGTGGTGCACCCAAGCCGCCGTGCCCCTGATCTACGCGTCGTCGGCCGCGACCTATGGCGACGGCTCTGCCGGGTTCGACGATCTCTACACGCCGGACGCGCTCGCCGCGCTGCGTCCTCTCAATGCCTACGGGTGGAGCAAGCACCTCGTCGATCGGAGGATTGCTAGATTGGCGCGGGAGCAGCGACCCCTGCCGCCGCAGTGGGTGGGACTGAAGTTCTTCAATGTTTACGGGCCCAACGAATACCACAAGGGCGCGATGCAAAGCGTCGTTGCCAAGAACCACGCGGTGATTCGGGCGTCCCGCCCGATTCAACTCTTTCGCAGTCATCGCCCGGACTACGCGGACGGCGAGCAATTGCGCGATTTCATCTATGTCCGTGACTGCGTCGACGTGGTCCTGTGGTTGCTCGATCACCCGGCGGTCTCGGGGATATTCAACGTCGGGACCGGCCGGGCTCGGACCTGGCTGGACCTGTCGACGGCCCTGTTCCGTGCCGCCGATCTGCCGGTCTCGATCGAGTTCGTCGACATGCCGGCGGCACTGGCCACCAAATATCAGTATTTCACGGAAGCACGCATGGATCGTCTGCGGGCGGCGGGCTACCCAAAGCCCTTCACCGCGCTTGAGGACGGAATCGCCGACTACGTTCGTCATTATTTGGACATGGTCGACCCGTATCGTTAGGGGCTTTTCACGCCAGGAAACGATGACCATGCTGAACTTGAGCCGGCCCCTTGCACCGGCCGTCGATGCGACCGAATCCCTGCTCGCGGGCGAGCTGCAGGAACATCGCGAGGTCTTCGAGGCGACGGCGCGCATGCTGCGCGAGCCGCTGACCCGGGTGCTCGACGTACTGGAAGCCAGCCTGCTGGCAGGCGGCAAGCTGCTGCTGTTCGGAAACGGCGGCAGCGCGGCGGATGCGCAGCACATCGCCGCCGAACTCGTGGTCCGCTATGCGGCCAACCGGCGCGCGATCGCGGCCATCTCGCTCACGACCGATACCTCTGCGCTGACGGCTTGTGGCAACGATTTTGGTTTCGAGGCGATTTTCGAACGCCAGATCGAGGCGCTCGGTCGTCTCAACGACGCGGCCGTCGGCATCTCGACGTCCGGCAACAGCGCCAATGTTCTGCGCGGGCTGCGTCAGGCGCGGGCGATGGGGCTCGCGACGATCGGGCTGACGGGGGCCGGAGGCGGCCAGATGACCGCGCTCTGCGATGCCGCAGTCGTCGTCCCCTCGAGCGTCACGGCCCGCATCCAGGAGATGCACATCTCGATCGGTCACATGCTCTGCAAGGCGCTCGAGCAGCGCCTCGGTCTTTGCTGACGCCATGAACTATACGACCTCGCTGTCCCTGTTGGACGGCTTCCGTGCCGGGCGAGTCCTGGTACTCGGCGACGTCATGCTCGACCGCTTCGTCTACGGAACGGTCCAGCGCATCTCGCCCGAGGCGCCGATTCCCGTGGTCGCCGTCGACCGCTCCGCCGACATGCCGGGCGGCGCCGCGAACGTGGCGCGCAACATCGCGGCGCTCGGCGCCCGCGCGACGCTGATCGGTGTCTGCGGCGACGATGCGCCGGCGACGGCGCTGCGCGCCCAGCTGGCGTCATCGCCGACGATCGAGGTGCGGCTCATCGTCGACGCGAGCCGCCCAACCTCGCTCAAGACCCGGTATGTCGCCGATGGACAACAGGTGATGCGTGCCGATCGCGAAAGCCGCGAGCCGCTGGGCACGGCGGCCGAAGCGGCCGTACTGTCCGCCTACGCTGACGCGCTCGGGGAGGCCGATCTGGTCATCTTGTCCGATTACGCGAAGGGCGTGTTGTCACCGTCCCTGATTCGTGCGGCGATCGATCTTGCCGGACGTTCCGCCAAGCGTGTCATCGTGGACCCTAAATCCAAAGACTTCGCGCGCTACCGGGGCGCCACGATTCTGACGCCGAATCGGCAGGAACTGCAGCTCGCCGCGGGTCGGGAATGCGAGTCAGAGGCGGATCTGGTCATCGCGGCGCGCGCCCTGCTGAGCGCAGGCATCTGTGACTACTTGCTCGTCACACGCGGCAAGGACGGCATGTCGATCGTCGCCGCCGATGGCGCAGCGCTGCACCAGCCGACGACCGCCCGCCAGGTGTTCGATGTCTCGGGTGCTGGCGATACGGTGGTCGCGACGCTGGCGCTCGGTCTCGCAGCGGGCGGCGACGTCGCGCAGGCGGCGGCGCTCGCGAATCACGCCGCCGGGATCGTCGTCGGCAAGCGCGGCACCGCGACGGTGACGACCGGCGAGATGATCGCGGCGCTCGCCCCGGCGGATGGCGGTGCCGATCCGCACAAGATCTTCTCGCTCGACAGCGTCCTGCGATTGGCGCGCGCGTGGCGGGACCAGGGACTGAAGGTCGCTTTCACCAATGGCTGCTTCGATCTGCTCCACCCCGGGCACGTCTCGCTCCTCGACCAGGCGCGCCGCAGTGCGGACCGGCTGATCGTCGGTCTCAATGCCGATCTCTCGATTCGGCGCCTCAAAGGACCGAACCGTCCCGTGCAGAGCGAAGTCGCGCGGGCCACCGTGTTGGCCGCGATCAAATCGGTCGACGCGGTCGTGATCTTCGCCGAGAACACCCCGTTGCAGCTGATCGAGAAGCTCGAGCCCGACGTCTTGGTCAAGGGCGCTGACTACACGGTCTCGACCGTCGTCGGCGCCGACCTCGTGCTGGGGCGAGGCGGCCGGGTCATCCTCGCGGACCTGGTCCAAGGGCACAGCACGACCGCGACGGTCGAACGGGTCGCCGCGACGGTGTCGTGAACACCGCCATGCCGCCGAAAGTGGTGATCCTGGATCGGGACGGCACGGTGATCGTCGACCGTCCCTATCAGCACGATCCCGAGGCCCTCGCGTTCGAAGCCGGGGCTGCCGAGGGATTGCGCTGGCTGCATTTGCGCGGTCATCGCCTGGTCGTCGTGACGAACCAATCCGGTATCGGCCGTGGCTTGTTTTCCGTGGAACAGTTGGACGCCGTGCACGAGCGTCTTCGCTCGATGGTTGAGACGGCCGGCGCAAAGCTCGCGGGGATCTACGCCTGCCCGCACGCGCCCGAGGCAGGGTGTTCGTGTCGCAAACCGGAACAGGCCTTGATGCAACGCGCGTCCGCCGACCTCGGCTTCGATCCGCGCGACTCGGTCGTGATCGGCGACAAAAAGTCCGACGTGGAGTTCGGGCGACGCGCCGGGGCGACGAGCATTTTGCTTGCCGCGGCGGACAGCGCCGAAGCCCGTGCAACGAACGCCGCTGCGATCGCGCCGAACTTGCTCGCGGCGGCGCGACTCGTCACGTCACGCCAGGCCTGAAGCAGCCGGCAGCGTGAGCCGCGCGGCGACCGCCGCGACGACGCGCGCCACACCGATTTCACCGACGCCGCGGGGCTCGTGAATGACGACGTGCCGGTCGCCATAGGGGTACCATTTGCGGGGCAGGTTGTAGTTGCCGAACAAGGCGACGCAGGGGACCTGCTGTGCGGCCGCAATGTGCATGGGCCCACTGTCATGGCAGACCAGCAGATCGCAACGTTTCAGCACTGCGGCCGTCTCGCGCGGCGAGAACACACCGGCCACATTCAACGCGGGTCCCTGCCAGTGCCGCGCCACCCGCTCGCACAAACTGCGCTCGTCCGGGGCACCGATCAGCACCAGCGTGGCGCCGGGGTATTTCGGCGCGAGCGAGCGGACCAGTTCGGTCCATCGTGACTCGCCCCAGTCTTTCGCCGCGACCTTGGCGCCGGGCGCGACGGCGAGCCGCAGAGACGCGGCCGGGTCGGCCGCGCACAGCGGGAGCGCGGCGAACAGCGCGTCGGCTTTGGCGCTTTCTGGGGTGCGCAGATGCATGTCCCAGTCTTCGGAACCGAAGGACACGGGGATCGCCGGCGCGAGCGTGCGGGCGAGACGCGCACACTCGAATTCCAGGAGTCCCTCGGCGTCGCGACGGCACCTGCGGCGATCCGGTCGCCACGGCAGACCGATGATGTTCGTGAGCCCGATCGAGGCGAAGAAAGCGGCGTCGCGCAGAACCGGGAGCCCGCCCGGACGTTCCGCAAGATACACGAGCACCGTCGGCTTCAGTCTACGAATCTCCCGTCGCAAGGCCAGGATCCGGCTCACGCTGAAATCGCCGACCGGGTAATAGATGACCTCGTCCACGAGGCCGGTTCCATCCAGAATACTCTCGGCGGACGAAGCGCGGACCGAGGTCAGGGAATTGGTCAGCAAGATGCGCCGCGAGTTCGGAAAACGCCGCGCGATCGCATGGAAGCAGGGCAGCGCCACGACGGTGTCGCCGATGCTGCCGAGCCGGAAGATCAACACGGCCTCGCTGCCTGCCTCGCGCATGCTCGAAATTCCCTTCAGACCGGCGCGCCGCCGGTGCGACGTTCGTGCTCGATGACCTTCAGGTCGATCAGGAGCTCGTAGGTCGCCCGCAGGCGGATGAAGACGTACCCGGCGCGTCCGTCGAGAAACCCGAGACGCACGATGTACCAATAAACGAAGACGAGGCTGGGACGCATCGGCAGGCGATAGGCCAGTTGTTTCAGGGCCCGGCGCCGGGCGACCGGGTCCCCGGCGAACAGCGCTTTGATCGCGATCGGCGCGGCTCGCTGCGCAAGCAGGGCGGCCGCCTCCAGCGTCGAGTAGCGATTGTGCCTTTCGACCCAGTGGGCCAAGCCGCGCTTGAACGGGTAGTGAACGAGATGGGTGCGCAGATGGCCGATCGTGCCCGAGGCGACATATTCCTCGTTGATGGCCCGCTCGACGTGGACGCGGCCCACGCGCACCAGCCGGCCGAACCACGTCGGATAGCCGCTGCTCCGACGCAGCCAGCGGCCGAGGAACATGTCCTTGCGACGCATGCGAAACAACGCCGCTTCGGGATCGGCGGCGGCGACAGCCTGCGTCATCTCGGTCACTAGATCCGCCGGGGTTCGCTCGTCGGCGTCGAGCATCAGCACCCATGCATGTTTGTAAGGCACGTCCGTCAACGCGGCGTTCCGTTGCGCGGCGTAGTCGTCGAAGCGCCGCTCAAACACGCGCGCCCCCCTGGCGGCGGCGATTTCGCGTGTCCGATCCGCGCTGTACGAGTCGAACACGACGACATCGTCGCACCACGCACAGGCGTCGAGGCACTCCGGCAGGTTCGCCTCCTCATTGAGAGTCAGGATCAGGACCGATATCAGCGACATGGGGCGCCATGGTACACGGCCGCTCCATCTCGGGGACCGTGGCGACGATGTCACGTGCTTGCAACACTAGCTCGGTATCTAGTTGCACCCCAGCCTCGGAGAAACGTCACATGTCCTCGCAGCCGATCGACCTCAGCGCACCCGCGCCGCCCGTGTGGCGCTGGTCGCTGAGTCCCGCGCTGCTCGCAGCACTGGTTGTTCTGCTGAGCGTCTGGCCGTTCTGGGATGGCCTCTCGCTCATGTGGTCGGCGTGGATGGACTCGCCGGAGTACAGCCACGGTCTGCTCATTCCGCCTGTTGCCGCCTTTCTCATCTGGCAGCAAAAAGACCGCTTGGAGCGCATGTCTTTCGACGGCAGCTGGTGGGGTGTGGCCGTGATCTTGATTGGAGGAGCAATGCTCGTCGTCGGCCAGCTCGGCACCGTCTACACGGTCGTGCAGTACGCCTACGTCGTGACTCTTTTCGGACTCATCCTCTCCTTTCTCGGCTGGGCGCCGTTTCGTCTGATCGCGGTGCCGCTGCTGATCCTCCTGTTCATGATTCCGCTGCCGCAGTTCGTGCTCGCGAACCTGTCCACCAAATTGCAATTGCTGTCCTCGCAGATCGGCGTGGACGTGATGCGCGGATTCGATGTGACGGTATTCGTCGAGGGCAACGTCATCGACCTCGGCGGTTACAAGCTGCAGGTCGCCGAGGCCTGCAGCGGCTTGCGCTATCTGTTCCCCCTGATGACCCTGGGCTTCATGATGGCCTACTTCTACAAAGGCGCCCTGTGGAAGAGGATTCTGCTGTTCTTCTCGAGCATTCCCATCACGGTGCTCATGAACAGCATCCGCGTCGGTGTGATCGGGGTCACGGTCGAACACTGGGGCATCGCGATGGCCGAGGGGTTCTTGCACCAATTCCAAGGCTGGATGGTGTTCATGATCAGCATGGCGATGATGCTCGGGGAAATCGTCCTCCTCAATCGCCTGGGGTCCGAGCAGGGCAGCTGGCGTCAGTTGTTCGGCGTCGAGTTCCCGAGTCCGACGCCTCCCGGCAGCCCCTCGCGCTCGCGCAGCATTCCGCCGACGTTCATGGTCGCCTCCGCCCTTTTGGTGCTGTTCATCGTCACGTCGATCACGCTGCCTCGTCCAGCGGAAATGTATCCGCCCCGCACCGAATTTGCAGACTTCCCAATGCAGGTAGGGGACTGGCACGGCCGCCGGCAGTCGCTCGAAGGCATCTATTCGGACGCTCTACAACTCGACGACTACTTGCTTGCCGATTACGTAAATTCAGCCGGCGAGGGGCTCAATCTCTACATTCCCTATTACCAGTCGCAGCGTAAAGGCGAGGCGGTGCATTCGCCGCGCTCCTGCCTGCCCGGCGGCGGCTGGCAGATGCGTGATTTCGGTCAGCGCACGCTCACGGGTGTCACACTTGCCGGCCGGCCCTTGCGCGTCAACCGCGCGCTGATCGAGCTCGGTAACCAGCGGGAGCTCGTGTACTACTGGTTTCAGCAACGAGGCCGCATCATCGACAACGAATTCGTCGTGAAGTGGTATCTGTTCTGGGACGCGCTCACTCGGCATCGCACGGATGGAGCCATGATTCGCGTGATAACGCCGATCCCGGCCGCCGGCAGCGAACAAGACGCGGATCGGCAAATAACAGAGTTCGTCGGCAAGATCGCGCCGCGTCTTCGCCCCTTCATTCCGGACTGAACATGCAGTACCTGATGCCGTTCATATTGGCGATGATCGTCACGATGGCGTGGCTGCCCCTGCTGGTGCGCTACGCGCCGCGCTGGGGCATCGTCGATCGGCCGGGAGCACGCAAGGTCCACACGGCGCCCGTACCGCGCGTCGGGGGTCTCGCGATGACCCTGGGTGTCATGGTCGCGGCAGTGGTCACGATCAACCTGCACCAACAGGATCGCTGGTTCCTGATCGCGGCGGCGGTATTGGTTTTGTTCGGGGCCATCGACGACCGCTTCGACCTCGATTATCGGATCAAGCTGATCGGCCAGATGTTCGCCGTCTGCATGGTCGTGTTCGGCGGCGGCATCGAAATCCACTGGATCACGCTCGACGACCGCTTCGTGCTGCCCAGTTGGGTGTCTCTGCCGCTGACGATTTTCTTTCTCGTCGGCATCACCAACGCGATCAATCTCGCCGATGGGCTCGATGGCCTGGCGGGCGGAACGACCTTCTTGTGCCTCTGCGCCGTCGCGCTACTCGCCAGCGTGGGCGATCAGGGGCCACCGATCGCGCTGGCGCTCGCCTTCGCGGGGGCGGTCATCGGATTCCTGCGTTTCAACACGTATCCGGCGAGCGTCTTCATGGGCGACGCCGGCAGCCAGTTGCTCGGCTTCGCCGTGGGGGTGCTCAGCGTGCGGGCGACCCAGAGCGCCGCAACCCAGATCAGCGCCGCGATCCCTATCCTGCTCCTCGCGCTGCCGATCCTCGATACGCTCAGTGTGATGGTTCAACGCATCGGCGAGGGGCGTTCGCCGTTCAGCGCCGACAAGAATCATCTGCATCACAAGCTGCTCGCCATGGGTTTCGATCATCACGAGGCCGTGATGGTCATTTATTCGGTTCAAGCTGGTTTGTTCCTGCTCGCCTATTTCCTGCGTTTCGAGTCGGATTTGCTGATCGTCGCGATCACGACGGGATTCTTCGTCGCGGCGATCGGTTTGTTCCAGCTCGCCGCGCGCACGCACTGGCGGCTGCGAAGCGGGGTGCCGCAGGCGCAAGGCCTGCCGGTGCCACGCCTGCTCGCCGCGATCCGTCGCCCTAGCCTGTTGCCGCGTTTGACTTATGCGGCCATCGCGATCTCCGTCGCGACCTACGCCGCGCTGATCGTCGTGGAAACCGCCACGCTGCGCGGTGACTTTCGGGTTCTCGTCATCGCCTTGCTCGCGGTCCTGGCCGCCTGTGCCGTGGCGCTGCGCGCGGCTCCTCTCAGCGTGATCGAGAAAGGAACTCTGTACGTCACGGCGACGGTGTTGGTGTACATCGAGTCCGCGTTGCTGTCCGAGTCGCGAATCCCGTCCGCCCTCGGTTGGGCGGCGGTGGCGATCGCCGCCATCGGTACGGCCGTGCGCCTGCGCCTCTACAACGATCGTCGCTTTCAACTCACGCCCCTCGATCTGATCGTCCTGTTCATGGCCTTGGTCGTGCCGAGCCTGCCCGGAACCCTGAATCTGCCGCATGGCGGGGCGCTCGCGATCGCCAAGCTCGTGATCCTGTTTTATGCCATCGAGATGCTCGCGAGTCGCGCCGAAGGTCGGGGACTCTGGTTGCGTCTCGCCGCCGGATCGGTCCTCGCCGGGCTCGCCGTGCGCCCCCTCCTGCCGCTCTGAATCCCGGCCGCTCATGCTCGCCGGTGTCATGGGAACGTCATTTCCCGTTCTTACACTGACCATCCCCTCGTTGCTGATGGTAGCGCGTATGTCTTTCCTCGCGATCCGAACCCCGATGATCTTGGCGGCAGTCTGCGTGAGCCTGTCCGTCTCGGGCTGCGGTGGCGCGCAGTCGCGAAAGGCCAAGCACCTCGAGAAGGGCGAGAGCTTCCTCGCGGCGGGCAACCTCGAGAAGGCGCGCGTCGAATTTCGCAATGCGCTGCAAATCGTGCCGACCGACAGTCTGGCGCGCTACGAGAACGGCGTCGTCGACGAGAAGTTGGGCAATCTGCGCGAGGCGGCCCAGTTCTATCAAGGGGCGATCGACTCGGATGCGGACGCTGTTCGCGCTCGCACGAATCTCGGCCGACTTTATTTATTCACCGGCTCCCCGGACAAGGCGCTGGCCACGGTCGCTCCGGGGTTCGCCAAGCATCCGGACGATGCCGGTTTGTTGACCGTGCGGGCGGCCGCACGCACGCAGCTCAAAGATCCCGCCGGAGCCCTCGAGGACGCAGAGCGCGCCGTCAAGCTCGCGCCGACCGACGAAGACGCCGTTTCGGTCCTTGCCGGTATCTACAAAGCCCAGGGACAGACGGACAAGGCGCTCAACCTGCTGCAATCGTCGATCAAGCAAACGCCCAATTCGATCGAGCTGCGCCTGGTGCTGGCGCAGCTCGATGCCAGTCTCAACAGACCCGGCGAGGTCGAGGCGCAACTCGTCGAACTCGTGCGGCTGCGGCCGGCCGAGAAGAGCCACCGCCTGCGCCTCGCTCAGTTTTATGCACGGGCCGATCAGCTCGATGCCGCCGAAAAAACGCTCCGCGCCGCGGTGCAGGCGATCCCCGCCGAGCATGAGTTGAAGACGGCGCTGATCGATTTTCTCGCCACCCGGCGCACGCGCGAACTGGCCGAGCACGAACTCACGACGCTGATCGCGGCGGATCCCAAGGACGAACAACTCAAGTTCCTGCAAGCCGACTTCTACGAGCGCGGCAAAGAGTTCCCCAAGGCGGAGCAGGTGTACCGCGGGATCATCGCGGCGGACGGCGTCGCCGGCCAGGGGCTGGCGGCCCGCAATCGCCTCGCGGCGCTCCGGGTGCAATTGAACGACGCCCCGGGGGCAGAAAAGCTGATCGCCGAGGTGCTTGCCGCCAGTCCCCGCGACAACGATGCGCTGACCATGCGCGGCAACCTCGCCCTCGCGCAAAAGGATCCGCGCACGGCGATCGCCGATCTGCGCGCGGTCTTGCGCGACCAGCCGAATTCCGTGGGCGTGATGCGCAGCCTCGCCCGCGCCCACCTTGCCAATGGCGAGCAGGCGCTCGCCGAGGAGACGATGCGCAGGGCCCTCGAGATCGCTCCGGCCGATACCGGCACCCGCCTCGATCTGGCTCAAATGCTGACCCAATTCGGCAAACCCGAGCAGGCCAAGCCGATCATCGACGCGCTGGTCAAGCAGCATCCGAACGACGCGCAAGCGCTCGATTTGCAATTCCGCGTCGCGCTCGCGACCAAGGACCCCGTCACGGCAAAGGCGGCTGCCGACGCCCTCGTGGCGACACAACCGAAGTTGGCGCTCGGGGCTTTCTATGAAGGAGAAGTCGCCGAAAACGACAAGCACCTGGACGAGGCTTTGCGGCAATACTCCGCCGCGCTCACCATGGAGCCGGAAACCTTGCAGCCGTTGGAAGGCAGCACGCGCGTGCTTGCCGAGATGAATCGCCTGCCGGATGCCTTGAAACTTCTGGACGAATATATCGACCGCTACCCGAAGGTCCCGTTTCCCGCGAATCTCAAGGGCGAACTACTGATGGCTAATCAGCGCGCCGCGGACTCGATCCCGGCGTTCACGGTTGCGATCAATCGCGATCCTACCTGGTGGATGCCTTATCGCAATCTGGCCATTGCGGAGGTCGTTGCCTACAAAGACAGTAATGCCGCCGTCGCGAGTTTGAAGGCCGGGATCGCGAAGGCCGCGACCACGGAAATCCTCGAGGTGGAACTCGCCTCTCTGTACGAACGCAGCGGCCAGGTGGACGAAGCGCAGCAGGTGTACGAGAGCGCGCTGCGCACCAATCCCAAGAACGATATCCTTGTGAATAACCTCGCCATGCTACTAGTGACGTATCGGAAGGACACCGCGAGCCTCGATCGGGCGAAAGAGCTGGTGTCGCGCTTCTCAGAATCACCGAACCCTGCCTTCCTCGATACCTACGGATGGGTGCTGTACAAGCGCGGTGAAGCGACCGCCGCCGTGACGACGCTGCAAGACGTGCTGTCAAAGACGCCGAATGCGGCCGTCCCGCTCTATCATCTAGGGATGGCTCAGGCGTTGGCCGGTGAGCGCGCTGCCGCCCGCGACAGTTTGACGCGTTCCCTGCAGTCGGGCAGGAACTTCATGGGCATCGAGGAGGCGAAAGCCACCTTGGATAAACTGGCCAAAGACGCCACGCCCGCCGGCTCGCTCACGAAATCCTGAGGATGAAGATGTTCATGTGCAAGGTTCGCCTGTTGGCGAGACTCGGAATGCTGTCGCTGCCGGCTGCCGCTTTGCTGGCCCAGGCGGTCCCCGCGGACACCCTGCTCAATCAGAGCACCGTCATCGCGGCCTCGGGCGTCGCCGCACCTTCGGAATTTTCGTTCACGACGAGCACGGCCCAGGCGCTGGTCGTCACCTTGAGCGACATTCAGCAGCCCGCGCCCTTCAAAACCCTGCAGATCGCGGTCACGCTCGGCGACACCCTGGTTGGCACGGCCAGCGTCGACGGCTCGACCGGCGTCACCTCCGCGACCGTGAACCTGCCGGCTGCGACCGGCAACTATGAATTCCACGTGGTCGGCACGCCGGCCAGTTCCAGCTTCGGCAGCTTCGGCAGCTTCAGTGTGTGCACGGCACTGCAGGCAACGCCGACGGCTTGCATCGCGGCCGATTCCTATTCCGACAACATCCAAGCGCCCTCGACGGCATCGATGACCGGAACGTCGACGCTCAATACCACCTTCACCTCCGCCGCGGCCGGAACGTACAACGTCACCATCACGGACGATCAGTTCCCACTGGCCTTGACGACTTTGTCGGGCGGTATTACTCAAGGCAGCACGCCGATAACTCAGCTCGGGATAGGCACGACGCAGGTCACGCTCGCGGCTGCGACGAGCTATCAGGTTCTGCTCTTCGGTAAAGCCAACTCCGCGGTCGAGGCCGGCCTCTACAGCATTCAGATCACCGATCCCACGGGCAAGGGTATCTTCACGGAGACCTTGCCCGTCGGCGAGCTGGCGAGCGCCACGACCGTGAGCAATCCGGCGGCGCAGGCCCTGAGCTTGAGTTTAAAAGATCAACAGTATCCGTCGGCATTGAGTAGCGTCGGGGTCGCGGTGACCAGCGGCGCCTCTTTGCTGGGCGAGATCACAAGCACGGGCAGCACGGAGCTGTCGGCGTCCGCCGGCAGCTTGTCGGTCTGGGAATACGCCGTCGCCGGCGCAGAACCCGGCTCTTATACCGTGAGCTTGAACGCCGGCACGACGAGTCTCCTGTCGTCGACGCAGGTCGTCAATCCAGCCAGCAGTTCCTCTTCGGCGACGAGCTATGCGTTCGCGGTGGACTTGCCCGCACCCGGCACCTACAACCTCGTCGTCAACGATTTTCAGTTCCCTGCCGCTCTCGTCACGCTGACTTACACGGTCGCTCAAAACGGCACCGTCATTCAAACAGACTCGAGTGGAAATTTCACGGTTACCGCCGCGGGCAGCGCGATCATCGTCGTCGAGGCAACGCCGACGATCGGGAGCAACGCATCGGGCGAGGGGATCTTCGGCGTGACGGTCACGACGACCGGTGCCACCCCCGCGGTGCTGCTGGATCAAACCCAAGGCGTGGGCGGTGTCTTCGCGACCCAGACGCTCAACGTCGGGGAGTCAGGCGCCTACCAGGTTACGCTCACGGACCTCGGCTTCCCGACGACGTTCGAAAATCTCGCCGTTCTGGTTTCTCAGCAGAGCCAGGTGGTGGGCAAGATCTACGGCGGCGGCGGCTTTTCGCTGAATGTATCGCCCGGGAAGTATGTCGTTACCATCGTCGCGGCGACGGGCGCGCAGAACTACGGCTTGTATTCGCTCAACATTAGCTCGGCGGCGCCAACCGTGACGCTGACGGCGAGTGCGACCTCGGTGGCCAGTGGCCAGCCCGTCCAGCTGAGCTGGACGAGCACGGGCGCTACCGCCTGTACCGCGAGCGGCGCCACTGGCTGGTCCGGGGCTGAACCGACCAGCAGCATGGGTACTGCCGTGGAAATAACGGCCGATTCGACGCTGAGCTTGTCCTGCACGGGCCCGGGTGGATCCGCCACGCAGACCGTCTCCGTGAACGTGACGGCGCCGACGAGTTCGCACGGCGGCGGCGCGCTCGACGCCGCCACGATCGCTGCGCTCACGCTGCTGGTGCTCGCGCTGCGGGGCGGCGGCAGGCCCGCATTACCATCGCGATCGCGGTGAGCGCCAAGGCCGAGGGAACACCAAACCTCCGTCGCGTGGCCAGCGAGGGTCTCTGAGCGGCCGTTCGGTGCGAGTAACATGTGGGACCGATGAAATGCTGTTACCACCCGGGCTACGCCGTGCCGCTGGGGCCGGGTCATCCCTTCCCCATGAGCAAGTACCCTCTGCTCAAGGACCTGCTGCTTGCCGAGGGCGTGATCGATGAGGGCGACCTCATCGAGCCCGTGCCCATCGACCTTGAAGCCGCGGCAAGAATCCATAGCGAGGAATACCTGGCGAAGCTGAGCGGTGCCGCGTTGTCGGCTGCGGAGATCCGCCGGCTCGGGCTGCCCTGGTCCGAGGCCCTATGGCTGCGGTCCCGCCTCGCCGCCGGGGGCACCTTGCTGGCCGCGCGGACGGCGCTCGTCGAAGGCATCGCCGCCAATCTTGCCGGCGGCACACATCACGCCTTCGCCGATCATGGCGAGGGTTTCTGCGTGCTCAACGACGTGGCGATCGCCATTGCCCAGTTGTGGGCGGAAAGCCTCGTCGACCGTGTGCTCGTGATCGATCTGGACGTACATCAGGGCAACGGTACGGCGGCGATTTTCGCGGACGACGAGCGGGTGTTCACCTTCTCGATGCATGGCGCGAAGAACTACCCAGCCCGGAAGATGCATTCAACGCTCGATGTCGAGCTGTCCGACGGGATCGGCGACGCCGAGTATCTCGGCATACTGGCGGCGCGGCTTCCGGACGTGCTAGCGACCGCCCGCGCCGAGCTGGTGTTCTACGTTGCCGGTGTCGATGTCGCGGCGGGCGATCGTTACGGCAAGCTGGGACTGACGGACGAGGGGGTGCGAGCGCGAGAGGATCTCGTGGTGGCCGCCGTCCGTGATCGGGGATTGCCCCTATGTATCGCACTTGCCGGCGGCTACGCGCCCACGCGGGAGCGGACGGCCGCACTGCACGGCCACGTGTTTCGGGCCGCGGCCGCCCAGGAGCGGCGCGACGGACCGTCGCCGTTATCGCTTAGACGCCCGGCGCCGCCATCAAGCCCTTGAGCTTGTTGATCGCATTGACCTCGACCTGACGCACGCGCTCGGCCGAAATGCCGTACTCGTCGGCAAGCTCGTGTAAGGTTGCTTTGTCGTTGGTCATCCAGCGCCGCTTGAGAATGTTCCGGCTGCGCTCATCGAGACGGCTGAGCGCGATGCTCAAGCGGTCTGTCGAGTCCTCTTCCCACTCCTCGCGTTCGACTTCGATCGCAGGGTCAGCGTTACTCGCCGGCAGGTACATCGCCGGAGAATACGTATCCTCTTCGTCGGCCTCGGGCGTGGGATCGAAGGACATGTCACGCGCCGACATGCGCTGCTCCATCTCGCGCACGTCGCTGACATCGACACCTAAGTCGCGGGCGACCGCCTGGGTCTCGGCTTCGGAAAGCCAAGTGAGATTCTTCTTCATCTTGCGCAGATTGAAGAACAGCTTGCGCTGCGATTTCGTGGTCGCCACTTTGACGAGGCGCCAATTGCGCAGCACATACTCGTGAATCTCGGCGCGGATCCAATGCACGGCGAACGAGACGAGCCGAACGCCGACGTTCGGATCGAAGCGCTTGACCGCCTTCATCAGGCCGACATTGCCCTCCTGCACGAGGTCGCCCATCGGCAGGCCGTAGCCGAGATAGCCGCGGGCGATGTGCACGACGAAGCGCAAATGCGAGAGCACGAGCTGGCGGGCGGCATCGAGGTCGCCCTCGCTGCGAAATCGAACGGCGAGAGCGATCTCGTCGTCCTTCGTGAGTACGGGGATTTGCGATACCCGGTCAATGTAAGCATCGAGGCTCCCGATGGGGCCGGCAAACACGAGACCGTTTTGTTTCGACACTAAGGCTGCAGTCATGATCGCGAACCTCCTGTGGTCCGAGTGCAATCATAGCACTCAAGTACTTCGAGTGCTAAGTCGGCAGCAAGTTCCATGACTTGAGTCACGGGGGTGTATCTCCCGAGAACGCCTGACTAAACAGGCACTTATCTTGGGTTGATCGCGCGAATATGCTGCGTCGCAGCAAGCCATGAGCCGATCCAACCCAGCAGCGCAGCGCCGAGCACGGTGGCGAGGATCGTGCGGGCGTCGAGACCGGCTAAATGAAAGGCGCTCCCGTAGAGCCCGGCGAGCCGGTCCGCCGGGCCCGCCAAGATCCCGACTGTGATGCCGACCAAGGCGACCGCGAAGACGCCGCCCCCGACGCCATACCAGATACCGCTCCAGAGGAAGGGTCTGCGCGCGAAGCCGTCGGTGGCGCCCACGAGCTTCATCACCTCGATCTCGTCGCGCCGGTTCTGGATGTCGAGGCGGATCGTGTTGCCAATGACGAGGATCACGCCGACGGCGAGCAAGCCCGCCGTCAGCTGCACGATACCGCGCAGCAGGTCGAGGAGCGCCACCAAGCGCTGCACCCATTCCGTATCGAGCTGCACGGTTGCGACGTTCGGGATCGCGCCGATCGCCGTCTTGAGCATAGCCGTGCCCTCGGGGCTGCTCGCCGCCGGGCTCGGGGTCACGATCAGGGTGTTCGGCAGGGGATTGTCGGTGAGGGCGTCCAGGGCCTCGCCGAAACCGGAGGATGCACGAAACTCCGCCAGGGCTTGGGCCGCCGTGACCAGGCGGACGGTGGCGACGTCGCCACGCGCCTGCAGTTCGCGCGCGATCGCCTCGGCGCGCGCCGCACCGACCGCCTTGTCGAGATACACGGACAGCTCGAAAGCCTCGTTCCAATTCGACGTTACCGCGGTGGCGTTCTGCAACAGCAGCTCGAGGCACAGCGGCAAGGCGAGCGCGATGGCGATCACCCCGATGGTCATCAGACTCGCGAACGGATGCGCCGCGAGGCGGCCCAGCGAACCCACGAGGGTCTGCGCCTGCCGAGAAAAATAGGCCGCCGCGTTCACGCGGTCGATTGAGTCATCGCGGCCACCCGCCCCTCGCCGAGCACGATGCGTCGCGATTTGAACGCCTCGATCAGGTGGACGTCGTGGGTCGCGATCAGCACGGTCACGCCGACGTCGTTGAGTCGTTTGAACAAGCGCATGATCTCGAGCGCGAGCAGCGGGTCGAGGTTGCCGGTCGGTTCGTCGGCGATCAGCAGCGGCGGCTTCGCGACGATGGCCCGCGCGATGCCGACGCGTTGTTGCTCCCCCGTGGACAGTTCCAGCGGGCGGCTCTTTTCCCGGCCGAGCAAACCGACTTGATCGAGGGCCGCGCGCATGCGCTTGTCGATCTCCCGACGCGACACGCCGGCGATGATCAGCGGCAGGGCGACGTTGTCGGCAATGGGGCGATCTTGGAGCAGCTTATGGTCTTGGAAGACGACACCGATTTGCCGACGAAACTGCGGGATGGCGCGGGTCCGCACCTTCGAGGTGTTCTGACTGCCGACCAAGACCTGCCCGCGCGAAGGCCGCTCGATGAGGGCGATGAGCTTCAGGATGCTGCTCTTGCCCGCGCCCGACGGGCCCGTCAGGAAGGCCAGTTCGCCGCGGTCGATCTCGAAGCTCACGCCGGCGAGCGCCTCGCGGCCGGTCGGATAGCGTTTGTGCACGTCCTCGAAACGGATCACGGGCGCGGCGCCTCGACGGGCGCGGTCTTCAACAAGGCCGTCACGAATTCCTCGGCCTTGAACACGCCGAAGTCGTCGATCTGCTCGCCGACGCCGATGAAGCGGATGGGTATGCCGAGTTTTTGCGCGATCGCCAGCACGACGCCGCCCTTGGCCGAGCCGTCGAGTTTGGTGACGACGAGACCCGTCACGCCGAGCGCCTTGTTGAACTCGTCGGCCTGCGCCACCGCGTTCTGACCGATCGTGCCGTCGAGCACGAGCAGTACCTCGTGCGGCGCCGCTGGGTCGAGCCGACCGAGCACGCGCTTCACCTTGCGCAACTCGTCCATCAAATGAGTCTGGGTGTGCAGGCGGCCTGCGGTGTCGGCGATCAGCACGTCCATCTTGCGCGCACGGGCGGCCTGCAGGCCGTCGAATATCACGGCGGCGGGTTCCGCTCCTTGTTGCTGGGCGACGACCGCCACGCCGTTGCGCTCGGCCCATGTCTCCAGCTGTTCGCGGGCCGCGGCGCGGAACGTGTCTCCGGAAGCGAGCATCACGCGATGACCTTGCGCCAACAGGCGCGCGCAGAGCTTGCCGATCGTCGTCGTCTTGCCGGCGCCGTTGATCCCGACGACGAGAATCACGTAGGGTTGATGGGCGCGGTCGATGACGAGTTCCCGCTCCACGGGCGCCAGGATCGCGACCATCGCGGCATGCAGGGCCGCGAGCAGGGCATCGACGTCGGCGAGTTCCTTGCGTGCGACCCGCTTGCGCAGGTCATCGAGGATGCGCGTGGTGGCGCCGACGCCGACGTCGGCGGTGATCAGCCGGGTCTCGAGTTCGTCGAGGATCTCCGCGTCGATCTTGCGGCCCGGCAGCAGGTCCTTGAGGCCTTGCGTGACCCAGGAGGAGCCCGCGCTCAGTTTGGTGCGCAGGCGTTTGAAAAAGCCCGGAGAAGCGGATTGGTCGGCGTCGTTCGGCATGGATCCGCGAAGCTTAGCAGAGCGACCGACCCCGCAAGTTTTGCGCGTATCATTGCGGCGGTGAAAAACGCCAAACCCCCCGGTCGCCCCGGCGCCCGAAGCGCCCGAAGCGCCCGAAGCGCGCGTGCCGCGACGCCCGAGCCTGCCGTGAAACGTCCCGGGCGGGCAGCGAAGCGGCTGGCCGCCAACCGACTCGCGGAGCGGCAGCGCCCGGCGAGCGCGGTCGACGAGCGGGCCGGTCGCAACTCCGTACGGGTGATCGGCGGCGCCTGGCGCGGCCGGCGCATCGAATTTCCCGACGTTCCGGGGTTGCGGCCCACCGCCGACCGGATTCGCGAGACGCTCTTCAACTGGCTGCAGCATTCCGTTGCGGACGCGCGCTGTCTCGATCTGTTCGCCGGCTCCGGAGCTTTGGGCGTAGAGGCCTTGTCGCGCGGTGCGCGGGAAGCGGTGTTCGTCGAACAGGCGGTACCCGCGGCGCGCGCGTTGCAGCAGCTGCTGCTGCGTTTGGGCGCGGCCAGCCGCGGCCGGGTGGCCGAAATGGGCGCTCGCCGCTACCTGGGGAGTCGAGCGACCGGCAGCGCGGAGGCCTTCGATCTGGTCTTTCTCGATCCGCCGTTCGGCCAGAACGCGCTGCCTGACTATGTTGCCCTGCTGGCCGAGGATCGATGGGTGAAGCCGGGAGGACTCATTTACTTGGAATGCGAAAAGGCCGCGGGCAAACCCGTGCTTCCGGAGTCCTGGGAGCTTCTCAAATCGAAGTCCGCCGGCGAGGTGGGGTATCATCTCGCCCGCGCCAAGGCTTCGAATCACGAGCAATGAACAAAAGAACGGCCGTCTATCCGGGGACTTTCGATCCGATCACGAATGGACACCAGGACCTGGTGCGCCGTGCGGCCAGCATCTTCGACCGGCTCGTCGTCGCGATTGCAGCGAATCCCAACAAGGCGCCGATGTTCACGCTGGACCAGCGCGTCGACATGGCCAGGCGCGTCCTTGCGGACGTGCCGAACGTCGAGGTCATCGGCTACGCCGGGCTCACCGTCGACTTTGCTCGGGACCACGGCCTCTCGGTGATCGTACGCGGCCTGCGCGCGGTGTCCGACTTCGAGTTCGAATTCCAGCTCGCGAACATGAGCCGGCATTTGTCCGCCGAAATCGAGTCGGTGTTCATGACCCCGCAAGAGCAATACACCTTCATTTCCTCGACCCTCGTGCGCGAGATCGCCGTGCTGGGCGGCAATGTTTCCGAGTTCGTCCATCCCATCGTCGAGGTCGAACTCAAGCGCCACCGCCAGGCTTGAATCGCCTGTTCGCTGCGCCCTGGCAGGTGGGGCACCAATATGTGGAGCGCGCCCCGAGCACGCGCTGCTTGATCGGGGTGGCGCACAGTCTACAGGGCTCGCCCGCCCGCTCGTAGACGTATAAACGCTGACGAAAATACCCCGGCACGCCCGACGCATCGACGTAGTCGCGCAGGGTCGTGCCTCCGACTTCGATCGCCTCACTGAGCACGGCGCGCACCGCCGTGACGAGCGCTGCGCAGTGCGCGCGATTCAGGCCGCCGGCGGCCCGACGCGGGGAGATTTTCGCGCGAAACAAGGCTTCACTGGCGTAAATGTTGCCGACGCCGACGACCAACTGAGAGTTCATCAAGAGAAGCTTGATGGCGACGGCGCGCCGCCGCGACTTGCGGAACAGGTAGTCCGCATCGAAGCTCGGCGAAAGCGGTTCCGGTGCGAGCTTCGCGAGCAGCGGATGCTGCTGAGGGTCGCCTTCGGTCCAGTGCAGGCTGCCGAAACGCCGGGGATCGTGGAAGCGCAGGAGCGCGCCGCCTTCAAACTCGATGTCCCAATGGTCGTGCAGCAGCGTCGGGGCACCGATGGCGAGCACGCGCAGACTTCCGGACATGCCTAAATGCAGGATCGCCGTGCCGGTGTCGAAACGCAGGAGTATGTATTTGGCGCGGCGCTCGACGCTGCGCACGATGAGTCCGTCGATGCGCGCTTCGAAATTCTCGGGGATGGGCCAGCGCAGACGCCGCTCGCGGACCGTGACCCGGGTTACGCGGCGACCGACGACGGCGGGGGAGATGCCCCGGCGAGTCGTCTCTACTTCCGGGAGTTCCGGCAGTGCCTAAGGCCTACTTGATCTTCGATTCTTTGTAGGCGACGTGCTTGCGCACGACGGGGTCGAATTTCTTGGTCTCCATCTTGTCCGGATGCAGACGCTTGTTCTTCGTGGTCGTGTAATAGTGTCCCGTGCCGGCCGAGGAGACGAGTTTGATTTTGTCGCGCATGAGATGACTATCCTCGCAGCTTAAACTTTGACGCCCTGGCTACGCAGGTCGGCGACGACCACGTCGACACCGCGCTTTTCGATCGTCCGCAGGCCGCGCGTGGTGACGCGCAGGCTGACGAACCGCTTCTCGGATTCCAGCCAAAAGCGGTGGGTGTGCAAATTCGGCAAGAACCGACGCCGCTTGCGATTGTTCGCGTGCGAAACCGTGTTTCCTGTTTTCGGGCCCTTGCCCGTGACTTGGCAGACTCGCGACATGACGTAAACCTTTGAACTTGCAGCGCTTTTGAGCGGGAACCCCCGCCAGGGCCGCGTACGATACCAGAGCGGCGCAACCGGAGCAACGATCCTGTCACAACAGGCGCCTATCCTTGACCGATGGAGAAATGGCGAGCGAGGCACGAGGTTCGGCCGTGATCGGCGTGCGCCCGGCCCTCGTCGTGTTGCTGTGCGTCGCGGGAAAGCCTGCGTGGTCGCTGGACTGGAGCAGGCCCTGGCAAGTTCCGCAGAACTCGGCGGCGGCCTCGGCCGTGGCGGCAACCCCGGCCGCGAGCGACGAATTCGCGTGGCGCCTGCTCATCGCCCTCCTATGGCCCGCGCACGCGCGGACTGGCCTCGGCGACCCCGACGCCGCCTTGGGCGCCGCCCGGCCCTGTGTCTGGGAGCGCTGGGCAAACAGCGCCGACGTCTATCGCGACGACGGTGCCGACCCCGGTCCTTGGAGCGCGGTCGTCGCGCCGCGCGAGACCAGCGTGCATCGCTTTCAGGCGGAGGAACTCGGCCGCCTACCGAACGTCCGCCACATCGTGGCCGGTCGCATGCAGGCGCTGCGCGATCCGCTGGAGCACTCCCCGCGGCTCGTGGAAATCCGCATGAACGAAATCGCCTTCGGCTACGTCCGCAAGCGGGGGCTCTACAACCTCGATGGCCAGATCGCCGCGGTCGCCGCCGGCGTGCCGATCGAGTTCCCGGCTGGGGCCATCGAGGTCAAGGCGAATTGGCGGGTGATCGCGCCCAGCGACGCGCCTCGGTATCACACGCTGGACGTGCACCTCGCCAGCGGCGAGACGCGCCTCTACGGGCTGACCGCGCTCAACATCGCTGCGAAGGAGTCGCCCCGTTGGTTCTGGGCTAGCTTCGAACACGTCGACAATGCCACGCGTGCGGGCGGCGAGGGCTGGCTGCTGCCGTCTCGGGATCGCTATGCCTGTGGGCGAACGGCGAGCGACTGCGATCGGGCGCCCGCGGGAATCGGACTCGATCAGAACCTGTGGCGGCATTATCGACTCCGCGGCACACAGATCCGCTACCTCGACGACGCGGGCACAGCCGAGCGTCTCGGTAACTCTGAACTGGAGGCCGGCCTGCAGGAATCGGCTTCCTGCATGACCTGCCACTCGCGCGCGGCGCTGTCGGTCAGCGACGGCGTCCCGCGGCGTCTCGAGATCCTCGCGGGCCCGGGGCGTCGCGGCTACGTCGGGGCGCCCGATCCGGCATGGTTTGCAGCGCTCGGTGCGGACGGTCGTCCGCTCGAGTTCCGATCGCTCGATTTCGTTTGGTCTCTCGCGCAGGCAAAGCCGCGGCGGGAGCGGTCATTCGGTTCAGGAGTTCCGCTGAAATGAAACATTTCGCGCGTCTGCGCATGGTCCGACGGGCCTTGAGCATGGTCGGTATCGGGATCGGCACGACGGTCCTCGGTTGGAGTCTGCTCGCGCACGCGGCCGACGATGCACCTGCGGCACCCGTTTCCACCGCGCGGGCACCCGCCACCGCAGCCGCAACCCCGCCGCGCCCGCGCGCCGTGCCCGTCGGCAGCGCGCACACCGAGTCTGCCGACGAACCCTCGACGGGCAAGGGGACCGATGCGACGAGCCCGAAGTTTTCTGCGACGGACAAATGGATCTTGGCTGGCTACAACAACAACGAACTCGTTTACAAGATCATCGTCTCGAACGAGGACTCCCGCATCATTCATTGCACCGCGCTGATGCAGGGCTGGTATTACGAAAACGGCGAGAAGCTGCCGATCTCGGATCGCCAATCGGTCACGGTTTTTCCGAACCAACCCACCGAGGTCGGCAACTGGATGGACATGGATCAGAAGTCCGGAACGACTTATAGCGTCAAGTGTCGGCCGATCTAGCGCGTCTCGGTCGGACGGCGACTCGCGCCTGCGTGTCGCACAAGCGACGCGCCGTTGTCACATGCCTGAGAAATATCGCCGCTACTGTCTGAGGCAGGGAGCGGACGCTGAGGCTCGTGCGCAAGAAATCCAACGAGCGCGTCTCTTTTTTTCAAGCGTCGATTTTTTCAAGGGGATCTCATGAAGATAGCGTTCCAAGGGGCGCCGAATCTGCGTCGCATCGCGCTCACGCTCTCGCTGACGGCGGCCGGCCTCGGTTACGGCGCGACTGCCGGTGCACAGTCCGATCCGGTGATCTTCAGTTTTTCGACCGTCGGCGATAGCCGGACGGATCCCGGCAAGGCCGATGCGACCACGCTCCTCGCCAATCCCAGCCCGACGACCGAGGGCGGTCAGCCCAGCCTGACCGGCACGATCCTGCCGCAGGACAATCAGTGGGTCACCAACACCGAAGCGTTCCAGACCATCGTCAACGGCATCAAGAGCCAGAATCCGAACTTGCTCTTCTTCAACGGCGACATCGTTTTCGGCTATGGCCGACCGATCCTGCCGAGCGCTTGGGCCAACGGCAAGCCGAACAGCTGGACGCAGACCGAATCGGTCACGCCTGACGCGGTGTTCGAATACATTCAGTACGCCTATTGGCGTGGAATGGTTGCCAACCTGTTCCTGTCCGGCACCTACGTCATGCCGGTGCCCGGCAATCACGAAACGCAGTGTAGCTACAGCGCTGAGCCCTATTCGAGTTCGGCCCCAAACCCGAACTGCAACAACGCAAGCGGCACCGTGACCAATACGTCCTGGCCGAACAACCTGACCGGCAAGACCGCCTATCCCGAAAACGAAAACATGTTTCGGTTCAACATGGGCGATTTGATCAGTGATTTGACGACGAACATCCGCTTTTCGAACGTCACGGGCTTCTTCGCAACCAATACCAACGGGCTGACGCAGACCACGGCTCCCGGTGTCTCCGATACCAATTCCGGGAACGACCAGACCGATCTGAGCTATTCCTTCGATATCGCGCCGCAAGCCGGTGTGCTGCTGCATTTCGTCGTGATCAACACCGACCCTTCGGGCAACGACTCGACGGCGCCGGTCAATTGGCTCAGCAACGATTTGGCCGCCGCCAAACAGCGCGGCGTCACGAACGTGTTCGTGTTCGGCCACAAGCCGGCATTCACGTACAACTATCTGTCGGCAACGGCCGGCACCAGCGCGCTGCCGCCCACGACCAATAACCCGGGCCCCGGCGGCCTCGACGCCAACTACACCACCTCGGTGGTCAATGGTGTGACGACCTATGCCACGCCCAACCGTGACGCTTTCTGGAGCTTGATCGCCCAGTACGGCGCGACTTATTTCTCGGGTCACGAGCACACGGTCAACATCTCGGAGCAGGCCGACCCGACCGGAACCTATGCCACGACGCCGTACCAGGTCATCGTGGGTTCGGGTGGCTCGCCGTTCGATGACAAGCTGGTCGGAACCTGCTCCGCGAGCAAACCGCCGGGCTGTGTGGAACCGAACTCCGCCGGCTCGCATGCGTATGATCGCTACTACGCCTGGGCAACCGTGTCGGTGCATGCGAGCGGCAATATCTCGCTGCAGGTCAGCGGCTTCAGCGATCAATTCGGCCCCGTTCAGGACCTCGGCATCTACGACGTCGCCACCCTGCAGACCGTGGGGCAAGCGCAGACAGCCGCTGCCGCCGCCGTTGTCAAGAAGAAGAAAACGGAGAAGACGGCCGCAACCCGGCACAGCAGCAAGACCTTGCTGGCCGCGCGACACTAGCGCGCGGCGATCGTTG
>Ga0116226_10000216_pt1 | contig 47017 bp, 48 predicted proteins | sample S1TSphfallax_FD_89692 | JGI IMG/M metagenome (GOLD analysis project Ga0116226, IMG submission 89692) | Host-associated microbial communities from peat moss isolated from Minnesota, USA - S1T2_Fa - Sphagnum fallax MG | ecosystem: Host-associated > Plants > Peat moss > Unclassified | place: USA... | reverse complement strand
GTCACCGATTCTATGGTTGATTTTGTCCAGAATACTATTAATAATACACCCAGAAAAATCCTCGGCTTCAAAACCCCCCATGAAGTCTTCTTCAACCGTTGCACTTCAGGTTAGAATTCGCCCCAACACGGCAAGCTCCCCAAGTGCAACAGTATAGTAGTAGAATAACCCCTAACAATTCCCCGGTGAATTAAAAGCAGGTTCACAACTGGATTTCCATTTTTCGTAGGAAAGATAGCGGACTTCCTGCAAATCTGCTGACATGGTTTCTACCAGAATATCCAGTCCCGTTTTCATGACACAAAAACGCTTATAGACCTTGAAATCCTCGGAATCAGCATAGCGTTCAGCCACTGCCACACTCCAGCATTTATAGCCATCTACCGTTTTCATGGATTCTCCCCATACTTCCATCTCATTATGACGGGATTCTATCCATTTTTTCCACGCAACCACTTCCGGCAACTGCATCACCGTGCTGATGGCAGAATCAGGACGGGGTTTTTCCTCTTCAGGACTGGCTTTTTTAGTATGTTCACCATCTTCTTGTGCCTGGGCGGGTGCGGCTTCTTCTGCATATACGACTATTCCCCCCTGAAACGTTAGGAATAGCACAAAAACCAGCGAAAGAGCATTTTTTTTAAACAACATAACTATTTTCCAATTCAAAGGCTAAAAAACATATCTGATTAGAGGGAAGCTTAGCAGATGTTAGAACCTGCCAGCGAATCTTTTTTAACGATGGATTTTTAGAGAATTTTGTGCGAAAAACAAGGTGTGATTCGAGAGGAATAGTGGTACTATTTCAAGAATCATACCTTGTTTTGCAGCCAAAATTGTCAAAAATAGGCGTTAAAAAAGATTCGCTGGCAGGTTCTTAAGTCCCATAGCTGGATTAATATTGAGTGCGTTTGGATTTTTTATGCTATTACTTCACTATATCGTAATGCGATGGATATTACAAGAATCTTGAGATAGGCTCTATTTTGAGGGAGATTAAACTTTTAAACTTTACGCTTTACGCAAATCGCTGTAAAAGGAAAGCCTGATTAACAAATTAAGGCTTTCAACATGCCCCTATTGCTTGCTCCCATGCTGATTACGATATTGGCGGTTATTATGTATCTGGCTCTGGCGTTTAATGTAGGCAGGGCAAGGGGAAAATATAAGGTACAGGTTCCCGCCGTAAGCGGACATGAGCATTTTGAGCGTTATTACCGCGTGCAGATGAATACACTGGAACAGCTCGTGGCGTTTCTGCCTGCTTTATGGGTTTATGCACTGATATGGCACTCTCATTATACCATATTGGGATTGGGGTTTGTGTGGATAGCCACCCGTATAGGCTACGCAGTTTCCTATTACCACTTACCAGCCAAACGTGGCAAATGGTTTGTTATTTCACTCTTTGTTACTGCTTTTCTTTTGCTGGGTTCACTGGTGGGAATTGTCAAAATAGGATTGGGATTATAAATGCCTGTTTTAGAAGATAAAATCCTGAAGCTGAAACAGGAGCTTAATGCCGTTATCCTTGCCCATTATTATCAGGATGACGATATTCAGGATATTGCGGATTTTATAGGGGATTCACTGGATCTTGCCCGCAAGGCTGCTACTACCAACGCGGATGTCATTGTATTTTGTGGTGTTAAGTTTATGGCGGAAGGGGCTAAAATCCTCAATCCCCAGAAAAAAGTATTATTGCCTGATATGAAAGCAGGCTGTTCGCTGGAAGATTCCTGCCCACCCGCAGCCTTTGCGAAGTTCAAACAGCAATATCCTGATCATCTGGTGCTGACTTATATTAACTGCTCCGCTGAAATCAAGGCTATGTCGGATATTATTGTCACTTCCAGCAATGCCGAAAAAATCCTCAACCAGATTCCCAAAGAACAAAAAATCATTTTTGCACCTGACCGGTTTTTAGGTAGTTACCTGATGAAAAAAACGGGACGTGATATGGTGCTGTGGCAGGGGAGCTGTATGGTGCATGAGCGTTTTTCGGAACAGGAACTGGTAAAGCTGAAAACCCGCTACCCTGATGCTTATATCATTGCCCATCCTGAATGCCCGCCCGCTATTTTGCACTATGCTAATTATATTGGCTCCACTTCCGCCCTGCTGAAATTCACCCAGGAACATCCAAACAAGGAATTTATTGTACTTACCGAGCCTGGTATTATTCACCAGATGAAAAAATTATCGCCTGAAAGTATATTTCATGAGGCAGCGGGTATTATTGACGGAGCGTGTGTTTCCTGCAATAACTGCCCTTATATGAAGCTGAATACGATGGAAAAACTCTATCTGGCAATGCAAAATGGCGAGCCTGAAATTACGCTTTCTCCAGCCCTTATGGAAGCAGCACGCAGACCATTGCAAAAAATGCTGGAAATGTCGCAATAAAAGTTCTATACAACTTGGATAGCATAATATTTTAAGGATAATAACATGAAATTTTTTATACAATCCCTACTCGTTATTGTTTTTCTCTGTGTGAACGGCTTTATGGATACTTCACATGCAGCAAGTAATGCGGTAAGTCCAAGAGGTGATTTGCCTCTCATGGTGATTCGTTTTAATCATTCGCATATAGCCTATGAAAAATCGCTGTATGATACGATTGCAGAGGCATTGAAAGTAGCTCCCAATGCAAAATTTGAGGTGGTTTCCGTTGCCACCCAGTCTTCCGAGTCCGACATACAGAAGCAATATGATAAAATTGCACAGACGAATCTTGCTCGCATAAAGGGTACTTTCAAAGAAATGAATTTTCCTTTAAATCGCCTAAGCAGTTCGCTTATTGCAGAACCTATTAAATATAATGAAGTGCGTATTTATATTCACTAAGTAGTTGTAAGTGGTAAGAAGTGATAAGAGTTAAGTGGTAAGTTAAAAGTATTTCTTTGATTTATTACTTATTACTACTAACTTTTCACTACCAACTTAACTCTTACCACTTATAACTTATCACTTACCACTTATAACTTATCACTTACCACTGTTTTTATGATAAAAATCGATAACATAACCCTCGAACATCCCGTTTTACTGGCTCCCATGACAGGCGTAACCGATTTGGCGTTTCGCCGTCTCGTCAAGCGTTTTGATGTGGGTATGGTCGTATCTGAAATGATTGCCAGCCGTGCGATGATTCTGGAAACCCGCAATACGTTACGCATGGCACGGCATAGTCCCGAAGAATTCCCGATGGCAGTGCAGTTGGCAGGCTGTGAACCCGAGGTGATGGCAGAAGCCGCAAAACTTAATGAAGATAGAGGCGTACAGATTATTGATATTAATTTTGGCTGCCCCGTTAAAAAAGTAGTCAATGGCGAAGCTGGCTCTGCCCTCATGAAAAATGAACCTTTGGCTGAGAAAATTCTGGAAGCAACGGTAAAAGCAGTCAAGATTCCCGTGACGCTTAAAATGCGTATGGGTTGGGATAGTAATATGCTGAATGCCCCCAAACTGGCTCGCATAGCCCAGAATTGCGGGATTAAAATGATTACCATACACGGACGCACACGCTGCCAGATGTATAAGGGATCGGCGGATTGGGACTTTATCCGTTCCGTGAAAGAGGCGGTGGATATTCCCGTGATAGCCAATGGGGACATTACCAGCTTTGAGGATGTGGACAATGCCATGCAGAAATCAGGTGCGGACGGCGTCATGATAGGACGTGGCAGCTATGGTAGACCCTGGTTTTTGGGGCAGGTGTGCCATTATTTGAAAACGGGTGAAAAAATCGCTCCTCCTTCGCTGGAAACCCAACGTAACATTGTCTTACAGCATTATGAAGACATGCTGGAACTTTACGGGGTAGAAAATGGCGTAAGGGTTGCACGCAAGCATATTGGCTGGTATTCTTCAGGGCTTTATAACTCGTCTGAATTTCGTTTTAATGTCAATAAAAGCGAAAATCCGCTGGAAGTCAAAAGCATGATACAGGATTTTTATAGTAGAAATATGGAACACCCTGAAACCGTATGATGAATCTCAATAACATACTCAAATCGGATGTTATCCCTCCGCGTGGCTATTTAAGCAATCGCCTGCTGGTGGCTACTCCCTTGCTCACTGCACCTGAATTTTCCCAAACCGTGATTTTAATGTGTGCGCATGACAGTGAAGGAGCAATGGGAATTATTATCAATCATGTCATCGAAAAAGTTGACTATCATCATCTGTTTGAACAGCTCTTAAAGGACAATGCCTCTTTTAATGAGTCCCTGCCTGTGCATTTTGGCGGGCCGGTAGAAATGAACCGTGGCTTTATTGTCTATAATTATAATGAATTTCCCTCCTCAGAAACCTTTATGGTTTTTAATAATATCGCTGTCTCTTCTTCCGTAAATGTCTTAAAAGAAATTGCCCAGGGCAAAGGCCCCAAACATAAATTACTGGCACTGGGCTATGTCGGCTGGTCTGCTTCGCAATTAGAACTGGAAATGGAAGCCAATAACTGGATTTCCGTTCCTGCTACGGCGGAGCTTATCTTTGAAACCGATAATAGCAAAAAATGGAAAATGGCAGCCGAGTCACACGGTATTGATATTAGCAGGGTTACGGGTTATACGGGACATGCCTGATTAAGATCAACCATAAATACGGTTTCAGAAAATGCTATTTTTTTAGCTTGCCTGTTGGTGCTATAATGGTGTATAATAACACCAGCGATGAGGAGGAACAGAGTTATGAACCGTCAAAGTATATCACTTACCACCCCGAATGATGCTTGGTTACAGGCACAGGTGTGCAGAGACAAGGAATATCCCAGCAAAAGCGATCTGGTGAATGATCTGATACGCAAAGCCCGTGCAATAGAAGAAACAAAAGAAACTATTCGTAATAAACTGATAGATGCTGATCAAAGCGGTTTTACCTCCCTGAATGCTGACGAAATTCTGGCAAAATCCAAAGCAGCATTGCAGGAACATGGCATATTATAGCATTAGCAAGGTTGCGGAAGCGGATATGATACGCATTCATCAGTATGGTATGAAAGCATGGGGGTGAAACAGCAGCCGACAAGTATTATTATAGACTCATCCAACACTTTGAAAAAATAGCAGAAAATCCTTATTTATATCTAGGTGTTGATTCCATAAGGGCAGGTTATCGCCGTACTATATGCGGAGTTGATAGTGTCTACTATCGCATAGTGGAAGGTAAGGTTGAAATTATGACAATACTTGGAAGTCAGGATACAGATACTGCCTTTTAACGGTTTGCAGTAATCTGTTATTTATTCTCTTTTTGCAAAATCAATCCTGGGATCCACCATTACATAAACCAGATCACCTATCAGGTTAATCACCATTCCCAAGAGTGTAAAAATATAGAGTGAAGCGAACATCACGGGATAATCACGATTAATGGTTGCCTCAAACCCTAGCAATCCCAAGCCGTCCAGTGAAAAGATGATTTCAATTAACAGGGAGCTTTTGAACAATATCCCCATAAAGGCACCAGGAAAACCTGCAATGACAATCAGCATGGCGTTGCGAAATATATGCCCTAGCATCACCTTTCGTTCGCTTAATCCTTTCGCCCGTGCGGTTAAGACATATTGCCTGGTGATTTCGTCCATGAAGGAATTTTTCGTCAGCATGGTAAGGCTGGCAAATCCGCCCGCCACCATTGCCGTAATGGGCAGGGTAATATGCCAGAAATAATCTTTTATTTTGGCAAGTGTACCAAGTTCCGCAAAATTATCGGAAACGAGTCCTCTTAGGGGAAAAATACTCCAGTAACTACCGCCTGAAAAGAGGATAATTAACAAAATGGCGAATAAAAAGGCGGGTATGGCATAGCCAATAATGATAAACGTACTGCTGATGACATCAAACGGTGAACCGTCCTTTAGTGCTTTTGCGATACCTAACGGGATGGAAACGGTGTAAATAATTAACGTAGTCCACAGCCCAAGGCTAATGGAAACGGGTAGTTTGGATTTAATCAGATCAATCACACTGGAATCACGGAAAAAACTTTTGCCAAAATCAAAGGTAAGATAACCTTTAAGCATCATGAAAAAACGCTCCACGGGAGGCTTGTCAAACCCGTACATTTTTTCAATATCCTTAATAATTTGGGGATCAATCCCTTGCGAACCACGATAGGCAGTAGTGGCATTTTCAGTTAATGCAGAGGTGGTTTTACCACCAAAATCCGAACCCGTACCGCTTACACGGCTGGTGGCTTCCATATCAGCGTGCTTGATGCGGGCAATCATTTTTTCCACAGGCCCACCCGGTGCAATCTGGATAATGCAGAAATTAATCAGCATGATACCAAACAGGGTGGGAATGATTAGCAATAGGCGTTTGAGGATATAGGGTAACATCGGCTTACTTTATCCACCAGGTCTGGATATACCCCGTAGCATATTTCGGCATCACGGGGGGCTTGCCAAACCTGTCCCAATAGGCGAGACGGAACGCACCTAAATACCAGTTGGGAATCACATAATGCTCCCATAACAGCACCCGATCCAACGCATGGGCAGCGATTTTCAACTCTGCTTCCGTTTTGGCATTATTAATTGCCAGCACCAGTGCATCCACGGCTTTGCTTTTGGTTCCGACATGGTTATTGCTGCCTTCCTGCGTAGCCTGCGAGGAATCCCAATAGACGGACTGCTCATTACCTGGGTAAAACACCCATTTATTGAACACATCCATAATTATATCATAGTCGAACGTTTCCAGTCGCTTGATATATTGGGCATCGTCCACAATACGGATGGAAGCATCAATGCCCAAGGTTTTCAAATGCTTAATCATAGGTGAAGCTACCCGTTCATAGACAGGAGACTGGAAAAGAAATTCAACCGTGAGTGGCTCGCCCGTTTTGATATTCACTCTTTTGCCGTCTTTAATCATCCAGCCTGCTGCATTGAGTAGTTTATCCGCTTCAACAAGCTGTTTGCGATTATTGCCACTTCCGTCCGTCACCGGTAGACTAAAGGCTTCCGTAAAAAGACGCTCAGGCAATTCAGAACGGTAAGGTTCAAGCAGCTTTTTTTCCGCATCATCTGGCAACCCGCTGGCAGCGTAAGGGGTATTTTCAAAGAAACTTTTATCCCGCTGATAAGCATTAAAAAACAAAGTTTTATTCATCCATTCAAAATCCAGCGTCAGGCTGATGGCTTCACGCACTTTTGCGTCAGAAAATTTGCTTTTGCGGATGTTGAAGTCGAATCCCTGCATTCCCTGCGGGATTTCATGCGGGATGGTTTCTTTCTTGAATTTTCCCTGTTGTAGTGCGGGGGAATCATAACCCGTTGCCCAGATGCGAGCGACATTTTCTTCCCTGATGTCATATTGTCCCGCTTTAAACGCTTCAAGTGCAACGGTTTCATCACGGTAAAAATCAAAACGAATCGTATCAAAATTATATTGCCCCTTAGAAACAGGCAAATTGGCTCCCCAATAATCCTTAACCCGCTCATAAACAATCGTTTTACCTGGACTTACTTCTTTTACTTTATAGGCTCCGCTGCCTAAAGGAGATTCGAGCGTGGTTTGATTGAAGGGGTGCGTGCTGTAATATTTTTGTGACAAAATGGGCATGGAAGCGGTAATAAGGGGCAGTTCCCGTCTGGTTTTATCGGAAAAATGGAAGGTAACTTTATGCTCGCCTGTTTTTTCTGCACCGCTGATTTGAGCATAGGAAATACGGTAGGTAGGATCCCCTTCTTTTTTCAGTATATCCAGGGAAAACACCACATCTTCAGGCGTAATCGCTGTACCGTCGTGAAATCTGGCTTCAGGACACAATTCAAAGGTCATACTGCTTCTATCAGGAGCAACTGATGCGGATTTGGCAATTAAACCATACATGGATTGCGGTTCGTCCAAAGAGGGTACCATAAGGCTATCAAAAATCATGCTGATGCCAGCCGCCTTATTGCCTTTTACAATATAAGGATTGAGGCTGTCAAAACTGCCTATGGCAGCCAGTCTCAGCTCGCCACCCTTGGGAGCATCAGGATTGACATATGCAAAATGCTTGAAATTGGCAGGGTATTTTAACTGCCCGAAAATGCTGAGTCCGTAACCCGTATCTACAGGTTCTTCCGCATAGACGTTACTTGCAAACAAAAAAGTTAATAATAGCAAAACGATACGCATAATGTTCCTCATAAAAAAGCCCCACCAATTAGACTTCATTATAAACTCTACTATGCTGGACAACTGCGTCGTTAAAACCGTACTCGAATGCTCATGTACCAAGATGTACACTCCGCTTCTGCGTGCGATTTTGCCTTGCATTTGTCTCAGCCTAGCGAGCTTCTAAAGAAGTCTATATAGCAGGGCTTTTTAGACTTTTACACTACAAAATGATATTATGCAGCTTTCTTTTTGGCAGAGTGAGCAGCCTGGTTAGCTACTTCAGAAATATCTTTCACCTGTTCAGAAACATGTTTGTTGACAATGTCAAAGGCTTCCTGTGCAGATTTGCTGCCTAGTTCCACCAGTTCACGCGCACTGTTCAAATTAAATTCAAACCAGTTTTTGGCAAATTCAGCCTGTTCGCTGGTACGAGCTTCGTTATTTGCACTGGCAACGATTTTTTTGGTCGCTTTCAAGGCATGTTCTGCATTGGAACGTGCAATATCAGCAAGACGGCGTGCATTTTCCTGGGAATTGGAAATAACCAACTGCAACAATGAAGAAGCAGCTTCTGCATTACGACGAGTGGTATTGGCAATGGAAGACACGTCAAAAGCAGGTGATTTGATTTCACCAAAGATTTTCGTCCAGTCGGAAAAATTGTTATAAGCCATGATTATTCTCCTAAAATGTAGGTTATGTTATTCTAAAAAGCAGTTACGCTAGGCATAATAACGTGATTTATTATCCTGTCAAGCATTTTGTGCAATGCACCAAACACTTTATGGTTGAATAATTTTAGGCTTTTTGGGCTTCACCACTACTATGGTTCCTGCAATCCAGTCATGCCAGCCCATTTTCTTTTTATTAAATGCAATCCATAAAAACCCAAGCGATAAAGGAATAAAAGACACAATATAACCCCAAAAACGCAATAAAGCCTGATTGCGAGTCATCTTCATTCCCGTCTTCTCATCCTGTATTTCCATGCGTAACAGCATTTTACCAGGGGTTGAAGAATAATACATCCAGAAAGGCAGAATATAGGCTGCAACAAAGATAAATTGCAAAAGATTCACCAAGATCGAACGCTCTATCAGGTGATTATCTTTCACCAGTTTTTCCAGTGCAACAAGCAACGTATCGGCATTTTGCAATACTTCGGGAGTAATGGCTTTAGAAAATATATCCATATCAAGCGGAGGGAACCAGAAGCCGTCTAATAATTCAATGATGGGAACACCAATCAGCGTAAGTATGATAACATCCACCGTACAGGCAAACATGCGGGCATTAAAGGAAGCATAACGAATAGCAGATTCATCCGTTGCTTTTTTCTTGAAAGGATTAAATGGATTCATTGCAAGCCCTGATTGTGCCAAGATGATGTCTAATAAAGCCAGTTTAATTAAGAAAATAGCTTAGTAAAGAAAAAAGCACTTTGTTTTATTAAGCGAGGGCGTAAATTAAGGATAGCTTACATTAGCTGTCATATCATTTCTTAATAGACCCCGTCTCTTCGGGTGAAAAAATAGACATGATTTCCTTGGCTGCGTCCTGAGGAGTGGCGATTTTCTTAGGCGTAGTATTACTCTCAGGCGTTACACTGGTTTCCTTTTTGATTTTTTCCACCGCTGCACTATCCACCTGCAAGGGCAGGGTTTTATGGAGTTGTGTGCTATGTATCACCGCAGGACTACGCGGAACACCGCTATAACGCCTTGCCCTGTTCAGCAGGAAAAACTTTTTTCCATTGACAATAATGACATTATTATCTTTTTCTACGTCAGCAGCAAAAGCACTGATGCTGCCAGTAAAGTAAAGAATACCTAAAATCACTATAATAGATTTCATTTGCTTTTAACATGCTGTAACTTGTTGATACTTAAAAGAATAATAAACGAAATAACCAGCATGGTGACGGCAATAGCAGACGCACCATTATAATCATATTGCTCCAGTTTGGTGATAATGACAAGGGGAAGAATTTCCGAAACCCCTGGAATATTGCCAGCAATGAAAATTACGGAGCCATATTCTCCTAACCCTCTGGCAAACGCCATAATAAAACCCGTCAGCAAGGCAGGCATGACATGGGGCAGGATAATTTTATAGAAAATCTGCCAGCGTGTTGCACCCAGCATAGCAGCAGCTTCTTCCGTCTCCGCACTCATATCCCTGAGTATTGGCTCCACGGTACGAACCACAAAAGGCAATCCCACAAAAACCAGTGCAATCGTAATACCTATAGGGGTAAAGGCAATTTTAATGCCGTAAGGCGAAAACCACCTGCCAATCCAGCCACCTGGGGCATAAAGGGTAGAAAGAGCAATGCCTGCTACAGCGGTGGGAAGGGCAAAAGGCAGATCAATCAGAGCATCCAGAATTTTCTTGCCCCGCATGGGGTAACGCACCACTATCCATGCCACAATAAAGCCAAAGAGACTATTAATAAGTGCCGCCAGAAACGAAATACCAAACGTAATTTTATAGGCAGAAAGAACCCTTGCATTGAGAATCGTATGCCAGAATTGATGCCAATTCATGCTAAATGCCTTCACAAACAGGCATAAAAGCGGAATCATCACAATAAGCAGCAGGTAAAATACGGTAAATCCCAGCGTGATACCGAATCCCGGGATAATAGTGGGCGTTACGAGTTTCCCCTGCCTAGTCATGTACCCGCTCAAGGTGAGGTTGAAGTTTCTGCATGGCTTCCTGTAAAATCGCTACATGGTCTGCCCTGCCCTGCTCAACAAATGCTTCGGGAGTAAGCCATCCTGTCTCGGACGTACTTTCTTCAAAACGGGCAAAATCATGCTTTTCTTTTATTTCCGCAGCAAAAAGATGCAAAGGCTTTTTCGTACCACGACTGGCAGATATAAAATAAAATACTCCCAGATCAAACAGTCGCACGATATTTTCCGCCCGCAAGCCAATTTCTTCATGCCCTTCACGAATGGCAGTATCCAGCAGGGATTCATGAAAAGACTCATCCGCATATACAAGATCATCTTCCCGCATATCACACCACTGCCCACTAATATTGATACGCCTTGTGCCTTTGGCAATCTGGAATTGTGGCAACCCAAGGGCTTCACGCTCCGCTTTGGGACGCATGAACAGGATTTCTATCTGATTATGCGTAACCATAAACGGCAATATCCCGACCTTGATGACCTTGGGAATAACTTCATGTTCTGAAAAGAGTTGGGTAGGGATTAGGTTCATTGGATGCTTACATTGGCAAGAGTTTCAGAGTTATTGCCAAGCTATAATGATAAAATAGCAAAAAATCCAATGTTTAATTATTGCGAAGTGGAGGGTGGAAAATAAAACTAGCTTTTGCTAACACTGGATGGCACTTCACGATTTTTTCTATCCTGCCAGTAATTATCCGTTTTATAGGGATTTTCTGTAGCGGTTATTGCTTCTATTTCAAGGGCTTCTGCTTTGGCGGGACTGAGTTTTGGGGCATCAGACAGGGGTTTGTCTTCCACTTCATCAACAATCCTGGCAACGCTCACTTCGTCTTTTTTATCCTTGGTAACATCCACTACCCCTTTGGCTGCTCCTATGGCACCACCTGCAATGGCTGCCCATCCCGCCAGCAGAGGGAATCCAAAGGAAAATACGGGCAAAGCTATCACTACCGCAAAAACTGCAGCGGTTAATGCAATTTTGGCAAATTCCTCACCACCCCATTGTCTGGCTTCTTCGGGGTCTTCTATTACATGTTTTTCATTCATAATGGTTCTATTATACACGCTATCACGCCATGAAACCAGCAGGTTTTTATGAATATTGCGTTACCAGACGCTGCCATTATGATATTTTTTAAAGATAGATTTTCAGAAGATTTTGTGCAAAAAGATTATGTATAATCAAAAAAGGATAGTATCATGAAAGCGGAAGTAATAAACCTGTCAAAACGCATTGAGCAGTCCCAAACCCAATTACGGAGGTATCTTTGACTGGGATAATGCGATTATACGCCGTGATGAACTCAATGCGTTAAGTGAAAATCCTGATTTATGGAATGATCCTGCCAAGGCTCAGGCGTTGCTGAAAGAACGCAACGGGCTGGAGAATCTGATAGGTAATTACCTCCTGCTTGACCAGTCATTTAAAGATAATATGGAACTGGTGGAGATGGGCGAAGCGGAAGGGGATGCCAGCATAGTCAATGAAGCAGAAGCTGAACTGGCTAAAATTGCTGAAAAACTGCGTCGTCTTGAACTCGAAAGTCTGCTTTCAGGCGAAGCGGATGCCAATGACTGTTTTATCGAGATTCACCCGGGTGCAGGCGGGACGGAAAGCCACGACTGGGCGGGGATGTTACTGCGTATGTATATGCGTTGGGCAGAAAAAGCAGGGTTTAAGGTAGAGCTGATTGACGAACTGGCGGGAGAAGAAGCAGGCATCAAATCCGCTACGGTCAGGGTATCAGGCTATAATGCTTACGGCTGGGCAAAAACCGAATCCGGTGTGCATAGGCTGGTGCGTATTTCGCCGTTTGACAGCAATGCCCGTCGTCATACCAGCTTTGCCAGTGCGTGGGTTTATCCCGTGATTGATGATACGATTGAAGTGGAAATTAACGAAAAAGATTTGCGTATTGATACCTATCGTGCCTCAGGTGCAGGCGGGCAGCATGTCAATAAAACCGACAGTGCCATTCGCATCACCCACCTTCCCACCGCTATTGCTGTGCAGTGCCAAAGCTCGCGTTCCCAACATAAAAACCGTGCCGAAGCCTATTCCATGTTACGGGCAAGACTTTATGAACTGGAGCTGCAAAAACGCGAAGCCAAAGCCGATGCCCTTAATGCCACCAAAACGGACAATGCGTGGGGGCATCAGATTCGCTCTTACGTCCTGCATCCCTACCAAATGGTGAAGGATCTGCGTACCCAAGTGGAAACCAGCGATACCTCAGGCGTATTGGACGGCAATCTAGAACTGTTTATGTCCGCTGCATTGGCGGACAGGGTAAAAGGCAAAACCGAAGCAATGGAAGGGTGATTCAAGACATTTTCTAAAACTCGCTCCTGTGAGGCAAATGCGAGGCAAAACCGCACGCAGAAGCGGAGTGTACATTTTAGTACATGAGCATTCGAGTACGGTTTTAACGACGCAGTTGTCCACAGGAGTAGGGTTTTAGAAGATGTCTATATTTGTACATCATTAATACTGGTGGTACGTTTTCGCATCCTGCCATCTGCCGCAAATTCCCAGTGTTCAAGCCCGTGCGAGCGAAACCATTGTCCTTCTGCATTATGCCATTCATACTGAAACTGCACCGCAATTTTGTCATCCGAAAATAAAAACAGCTCTTTTTTGAGTTTATAGTCCAGCTCTTTTTCCCATTTGCGTTTAAGGAAAGCGATGACTTCCGCATGTCCCTGCAAAAACTCATGCCGATTCCGCCAGATTGTATCTTCGGTATAAGCCAGCACTACTTTTTCAGGCTGTCTGGTATTCCATAAATCCTCCGCCATCTTGACTTTGGCAAGGGCTGAGGTGTGGGTGAAAGGTGGGATTAGGAGGGGTTTCATGGGATTAAAAATTTCATGAGCAGTTTAATTTGAAGTATAGACATTATTATAATTCCTCATTAGTTAAGCACCATCATTAATATTTTTCTCTAGAATTTCTTTGGCAATTTCTTTTCCGTCTTCATCATAATACTTTACTTCTATAGCGATACTTCCATCTTTTTCGATTAAATCAATATGTGCTTGATAAAGACCATTGCTCCACTCAATAACAACATCAAACGAGTATTTACCATTTCCTATACTTTGTGGAAGCTTGCTGGAATAAACTAGCTTCCTGCTTTTTAAGGTGAGATTTTTTACATCTATATTATGATAACTAAAATTTTCATCGCTTGTAAATGTTTGGTTTTTATAATTATAAGGCGTTATATTTTTATTAGATAAAACTGGTTTATTGTACTTATCTTGAATAGAAAACAGCACATTTTTTAAAGTGTACTTTCCGCCATTAACCAGATAAAATAGAACCTTGTTGTCATAGTACATTTCTTTACTATGAACACGCTTATCCAAATCAAAATATCTTTTTCCACTTCCATTGATCGCAATGATTAATACAGGGAGATTTTTTCCACCAGTAATTTGCTTTAGTGCGTTATTTTGAAGTTCAATAATTTTTTTATTGGCTTCAATCAATTCTGCATTCGCTGCCTGTAGATCTTTATCTTTTCGATCAGCTTTTTCAGAAGCTGCCTGCTTTTCTAAATATTGAAATATTGCCGTGCCTCCTGTGATTAAGGCACCCAACAATGCAAACATTAATACAGCCATAGGAAATTTTTTCACTTTAAGGCTTTAGGCTTTGTGTTAATTTAGAGATTTATTTGTTCAAAAAATGGCGGAAGAGGTGAGATTCGAACTCACGGAGGGCTTGCACCCTCGGCAGTTTTCAAGACTGCTGCCTTAAACCGCTCGGCCACTCTTCCGTTTTTGAGCTAAGTCTGGTGCTTATAGCATAAAATAAACTTATCGCAAGTGACTTTCTGGCTAAAAAACGTCAAAATGATATTTTTCTCTAAACAGGTGTAATCTAAACTATTGATTTACAAACCTATCAACGGCATTGCGAACGTAGTGAAGCAATCCAGTTTTACCCCTTGGCAAGTATTTTCTGGATTGCCACGATTTTTCTTACGAAAAATCTCGCAATGACGAACGCTTAAGTTTTGCAATGTGTTAAAGAAAAAAATTGTCCCAAAACGCTAAAACGGTGTAGTAATCAGCGAAATATTACTTCCCCCCGCTTCCCTTACCTGATTCATAATAGAAATCAGAAATGTAGCGGGGAGATGCTGGTCGGCTTTCAGGGAAATAACGGGTTTTCCACCGTTAATTTTGACGTAATTTTTGACGGTATCCACAAATTCGGAGGGTCTTACCAGTTCATCATTCACCAGAATTTCTTTTTGCGAACCCAGGATAATCATCACCTGTCCATCAGGGAGCCTTTTGCTGCTGCGGGCGAGGGGTAAGTCCACGGGTAAGGGATCAAATTTTTCAATGGAGCCAGTGACAAGGAAAAACACCAGCAATAACAGCACGATATTAATCATCGGGATGAGGCTGGGTTCACGGATTTTTTTGGTGGGGCGGGGTATATCAAGCACTTGGTTTCTCCTGCGGTTTCTCCTTAGGCGTAGGAATAACCCAATCCGCAACCGCTACATTCTTCCCGCCCGCCTGATAGATTCTATCCATCACCCGCACCAGTACCTGCACGCTTACCTTACCCGCACTTAATACCAGCACGCCCCGCTGCGGTGTTTTGGTGAAAATGAGACGCAACTGCTCGTTCATTTCCTCTTCATTCATGCTTTTTTGTTCTAAAAACGTCTCTCCTATATCGGAAATATAAATATGCAGCGTTTTTTCCTTTTCCACCGCTGCTGTTGCCTTATTCGCTTCAATGGCAGGCGGGATTAACAGCTCTATGGATTCGGTACGAATAAAGCTGGTGCTGATCATCAGATAGATAAGCAACTGGAATACCACGTCAATAAGCGATACTAGCGGTATGGATTTGGCACGTTTGGTAGTTCTTGCTATTTCAACCATTAGTAGCCTAATAACGAGGGTTTAACATTTTCAGGGTGCTGCTCAGTTCAGGCACGGAACCTGCCATCTGCTTTGCCCTGTCTTCCATTTCCCGCATCTCCTGTTCACGTTTGATTGCCTGCTGGTGTTTCAATGCTTTTTCATTGCGTTTAAATTCGTCTTCCAATGCCAGAATCTGCACCGAAACATCCCGCATCGTCGAACGCACCCGCTCAATCAGGGCATCAATCCCGTAATAGGCTCCAATCGCAGGAATGGCGACAATAAGCCCCGCCACCGTACAGATAAACGCCTCCCAGATACCACCCGCAAATAAAGAAGGATCGACCCTCGCACCCGCTGCTTCCAGCTTGGCAAAAGCTGCCACCATCCCCATTACCGTACCTAAAAGCCCAAGCAGAGGGCCAATATTGGCGATCATTTCCAGCCCTCGCAAGTGTGACTCCAGATAGCGTATGTCGGCTGCACCCACGCGTGAAATTTCCGCTTCCTTGCTTTTTTGTGAAATCTCGCGGTTGCTGACGCAATCCAGTGCCACCCGCATGATACGGGCAATAGGTCCTCGCACCGAAGCCAGCGTAGCGGAGGCTTTTTCTATGTCGCCGCCTCTGATTTCCTGTACTGCTTTTTCAATGAACTTGTCACTATCGAAAATACCTGCATTCCAGAACTGATATGCCTTGAATAATATCACTGCCACCCCGTAAATGGAAAGCAGAAACAGGACATACATGACGGGACCGCCTTTATGAAAAAAATCGAGTGGATTCACTTTTCTGTTTTCCTTTGTTGGTTTTTTGGATTACTTCCTTTACCTCATAAACCAACTGGAGAAAACTGGCAATGCAAAATACATATGTACTTACGCTTTCCTGTCATGATGTGAAAGGCATTGTAGCCGCCGTTACGGGATTTCTGGCGAAACATAACGGGTTTATTATCGAATCTGCTCAATTTGGGGATGCCTCAACGGGGCGGTTCTTTTTACGCATAGAATTTTCGATTCTGGCAGATATACCGCATTTCAGGCAGGCGTTTCAGGCAGAAATTGCAGATATATTTGCCATGCAATGGAAGCTGCGGGATACTTCGCACAAAATGAAAGTGCTGGTGATGGTATCGAGATACGGGCATTGCCTGAATGATTTGCTGCACCGTGTTGCCAGCGGGAATCTGGCGGTAGAAATTCCTGTAGTAGTTTCCAACCATAATGATTTTCGGGGATTGGTGGAATGGTATAAAATCCCGTTTCATTACCTCCCTATTGAAGCAGGGAAAAAAGCAGAACAGGAAGCAAAAATCAAGGAAATCAGTGAGCAGCATGAAGTGGATTTAGTCGTGCTGGCTCGCTATATGCAGGTGCTTTCACCTGATTTATGCGACTATCTGGCGGGCAACGCCATTAATATCCATCACTCGTTTTTACCTGGTTTCAAAGGAGCAAAACCCTATCATCAGGCGTTTGACAGGGGCGTAAAACTGATTGGTGCAACGGCACATTACGTCACCTCAGACCTTGATGAAGGCCCTATTATTGAACAGGAAGTCGCACGCGTCGATCACGCCCATAAACCCGAAGCACTCGAAGCCATTGGCAGGGATACGGAGTGCGTGGTGCTTGCCCGTGCGATTAAATATCACAGTGAACAGCGTGTATTGATTAATGGGAATAAAACGGTGGTGTTTCGTTAGGCTTTGTTGAGATTGCTCAACACACGCGGCAGTATATCTGGCAAATCATCAGCGATAAGCCCTGCTCCAAACTGATTCGCAGCCTCGGCGTGCAGCCACACCGCAGCAGCGGATGCAAGGAACGGCTCCATACCCTGTGCCAGCAACCCGAGTATCATACCGCTTAGGACATCCCCCGAACCTGCGGTTGCAAGAGTGGGTGGTGCATTGGTATTAAGGATTATCTGTCCTTTTGGTGCGGCAATGACGGTATGTTTGCCTTTAAGTACAATAACCGCCCCGCTGCGTTTGGCAGCCATACGGCTGCGGGCAACCCTGTCACCACTATTATCAAATATACGGCAAAACTCTCCTTCATGGGGCGTAAGCACGCAAGCTCCCTTAATCGCTTCAAAGAGTGAAGGGGGATCATCCTGAAATACCGTGATGGCATCTGCATCCAGCACGACAGGTTTATTGCTTGCCAGCATGGCAACGGCGTGGCTTCTGGTATGATCATGGATGCCCGTTCCCGCACCTGGCCCAATCAGAAAAGCGGAAAAATGTTTATCCTCCAGCAGTGTATCAAAATCTTTGGGGGTAGCAAGCGGCAACACCATAATGCTGGTAAGTGCCGTTGCATAAATCGCAAAAGCGATTTCAGGTACAACCACCGTGGTTAGTCCCGCCCCCATGCGCGCACAGGCACGAGCAGCCATTCTGGCAGCACCCGTCATCTGATAACCGCCAGAAATCAGGGCATGACCGCGTGTATATTTATTCCCGTCTGCGTCCATTTTAGGCAATGCAGCAAGCCACAGATCGGGACTATTAGGTAAGGGCTTTGACATTTTCTAGGCAATAGCACTCCATGACCACGCTATGGTGATCCGGTTATCCACGGAAGATACGCCAGGTGCTGCCCAGGCAACGCGTTCTGCTTCGTCCCGCTCTGCATGGGTAGAGACTTCACCACTGAGCCTCACTTCATTATCCGCTATTTTAACCTTAATCTTGCTGGAATCCAGTAATGCACTACGCTCAAAAGCAGAGGCAATGGAAGTTTCAATCCCTGATGCCGTTAATTGTGGTTTTATAGCTATCAGATTGGTAATGCCTTTAACACCCTTCAAATACTTCACAGCAATTTCAGCCGCATTTTTCTGATACCACCATTCCACTGTGCCTTCCAGTGTAAGCACACCTTCCCGCACCACAACCGTAACCGCACCCTCGGGAAGCGTCAACCATTTGATCTGGCTTGTGGCAGCAGCAGCAATGTCACCATCGCTATTATGAGAGGAAATGGGAAGTCTTACTTCAATATCGTCTGCAATAGCAGTGATTCCCAATACCCGTTTGGCAGCACGCACCGCTCCCCATTTTTCCCAGTAACTGGTTACAAAGCCATTGAGCGTCAATGTGCCGTCATTCACCAAAACACCAATATCAGTGGCTTTCACACCTGGTTCATATTTCAACTCGGAAAGAACGTAATTTTTTAGCTCAGCATCTGTTTTTTCCACAGCGTTTTTTATTGCGAGGTTGGATTTCATATCATTACTCCTTACATTGATAGGAAAGGCTGTCTAAGTAGCCTCAGAGAAATGCACTATAGCGAAAGGCTATTTCAATGTCTTTGATACACGTCAAGGTAGAGAAATAAATTTAAAAAAGGATTGGAACAGCCAAGAACAATGCAAGGGTGTGTTATATCATTCAATGTAAGTATTCTATACCTGGTGGAGGTGTGCGGAATCGAACCGCAGACATTCTGCTTGCAAAGCAGATGCTCTACCAACTGAGCTACACCCCCGTTTGCAAAGTATTGCAGGCGGTACATTAGGGATTATGGCAGGATAGTCAAGTATAATTTTCCATGTTTTATAAATTATTTGCTTCCAGCCAGAGATAGAGTGAACCAAAAACCAGAATACGGAAAGGGGTAGCGGAATTTTTACTAATTGCTTGAATAGCCTGTGTAATATCTTTACTTACCTCAACCCTGATTTCAGGCTCTACTTTTTCTTTTATGATTTCTGGCAGGTAGCTTTTAGGCTCTGACTGCACGCTTACCGCATATATTTTTTCTGCCACGCCAACGAAAGGTCGCAACATCGGTAAAAGCTCTTTTCCTTTCGTCGTGCCAAAGATGAGATAAAGCGGTTTATCCTGCCAATGCTCTTGTGCATAATGGCTGATTACCTGACTCGCTGCTTCATTATGCCCGCCATCAAACCAGATTTCACAGTCTTTGGGGAGAAAATGGCAAGAGACTTTTTCAAGCCTGCCCCGCCACTCTGTCTGCATGAGTCCAGCGATAATATGTTGCTGCGTGACTTCAAAATCCGTTAAGGCACTGATAGCAGCGATGGCATTGCCCGCATTAACTATCTGGTGGGAGCCAGGGAGGGAAGGCAATGGCAACTCCACTTCACCATAATGATCCTGAAAAACCATAGCTTTATTGTTTTTTCTGATCTGCCAGTGTTTGCCATATTGATATAAAGGTGTGTTGCTTGCCAGAGCAGCAGCTTCTATTTCTGCTAATGCCTGTTCGTCCTGATAACTGATAATGGCAGGAACATACGTTTTGAAAATACCCGCTTCAAAGCGGGCAATTTCGGGCAAACTATTCCCCATATATTCGATATGATCACGAGAAACCGTCGTAAGGATAGTAAGCAGGGGATTTTCTATCACATTGGTTGCATCTATCGCTCCGCCTAACCCCACTTCCATCAGTAAAATATCGGCAGGGATAGAAGCAAATGCCAGCATTGCAGCCGCCGTGGTGGCATCGAAAAAAGCTAACGGCATTGTGTCTGCTGCCAACCGTGTTCGTTCCAGAATCGTATAGAGATAATCGTCCGCTATTGGTTCACCTGCCAGATTGATGCGTTCATTGAAATGGTGCAGATGGGGTGAAGTATAGCTATGCACTATATAGCCAGCTTTTTGCAAAATCGTTCGCAAAAAAGCGAGGGTTGATCCTTTTCCCTTCGTTCCCCCAATATGAATGACAGGCGGAAGATTCTTTTCAGGGTTTCCCAACGTGGTTAATAAGGCTTTTGTCCGCTCCCGTGGTGTTCCTGCCAGGTTTTCCCAAACAGGTTTAGGCCAATGGGGCATTTTTAACTGGTATTTTTGCATATATTTTTTAATAATATCAACAGGATATTACTAATGATTTACGAGCGGAATCTTTTTCAGAAACGACTGCTTTGGTAATTATTACTTCTCCCTTTTCATGAGGAACTTTATTAATGACACAATCATATTGCCAATTACAGAATTTTTTTACTTCTTCCAAAATGGTATCAGATTTTTGATTAGCAATAACAATTTTTTCTGCGTGTTTTATTACCTGTTCATTTAAGGTTGCAACAAATTCAGGTCTTGCAATAGCACTATTATCTTCAGAATGGTTATAATATTTTACATCTTTCTTATTAAGGAATGGTTTGACTAATATGGAAATTTTAGGAGTAAGAGGCAGATAGGTAAAAGGATCTTGCGATAATATATGGCTATACCAAAAACAGATGGGGTTATCAGAAGTGATAAAAGGAATATTGCTATGATTTTCTATCCTTAGCCAAGCAGATTTAAAAAATGAATTTGCTGCACTCTCCATAATACCAGCAGAAATCGCCTTGGGAAATTTAGGGTCAATATCAAACTTTCCGTTATTTTCTATATCATCCGTTATAGGCTTATAGCTTTCAGGAGCATCAGCTATTTTTCCTGATTTAACCAGTAACTTGAAGGTTGTTTTTAAATGAGCCTCCAATTCTTTTTGCTTTACCCTAACAGCAGCAGGTGTTGAGGTTCTTAAATAAGCCATATATAGTGAAATAATATGTTTAGCATTCAGATAAGATTCAAAATTGATATTTCCTGAAATAAAAACTTTTATTACCTCATTCCAGTTGTTTTCCACATATTTTAAACAATCCTCAATCGCTCTTTCTTTTGATAGAAAGGGATTGTTGGAACCGTTAGGTTCCTTGCATATTTGTGCAGCAGTTTTTTCTTTTACAGAACAGTATTGTTTGTTATAAACCAATAGCTTATTGTTATGATTATTGAACCACTTTAAATAGGTTTGTGCCACATAATGATCTTCTGATTTTTTCATACTTCGATAGTCTTTTTGTTACATATAATACAGATTAAAAAAAACGCCTATCATTGAAGACAACTACCTAACCTGAGCGATAGATAAAGTTCTAAAAACACAAATTAACCTATTGAACGCAGTGTGCAAGTTATTTCTATTTTTTAACTTACTGATAAATAAAGATACTATCCACGTCACTGCGAGCAGAGCGAAGCAGTCCAGTCCTATTTCTTGGTACGATTTTCTGGATTGCCACGCATTTTCTACGAAAATACTCGCAATGACGACCTCATGCAAGGGAAAATCAGCACTTAAAAGCAAAAAAACTTGCACACTGCGTTATTGAATTATACCCTATCCACGTCATATATGACGAACGATAGGATTTTCAAGTTGTTAAAGAAAAAATATCCTTAGGTGAAGTTAAAAAAGGGATGCCAGACAAACTAACATCCCCTTTACTTAAAAAACTAAAAGTCTATTTCTGGAAGTCAAATTCCACTTCTACACGGCGATCTTTTGCCATGCAGGCAATGTCTTTTTTACGATTCCTGGTTTTTTTGCAATCTGCAACGGGGTTTTGTTTGCCAAGCCCACGCAGGCCCAGCACGTTGGAATTAATACGCATTTTGGTATCCAGATAGGCTTTCACCGCATTGGCACGTTTAACGGAAAGTTTGTTATTATAGACATCCGTACCAATCAAATCCGTATAACCTACGATATTTACTTTTGTGACTTTAGGAGATTTATTCACTGCATCGGAAATAGCATCCAGTTTGGCAGCAGACTCTGCGGTGACCACTGCTTTATTAAAGTCAAAATAGATAGTGAGCTGTTCACGTCCCAGTTTGGCTACAGGTTGCGGAGCTGGTTCGGGAGCCACTACTACGGGAGCATGCTTTGGTTCTTCTTTTACTGCCACCGCACAAGGATCAGAAGCAGCGTTCCACTTGGTTTGCACGCAGGTTCCGAACTTTTCGCTACGGATTGGCTGGTTACTGTTTTTATCGGTTACCACGTCCTGAGCTTCCACTGCCATTACCGCAGAAGCAAAACCTGACATTAAAAGACAAATAGCCGTTGATTTAATAATATTTTTCAACATATTATATATTCCTTATTATTTTAATTTGCAGAAATATATGCGTTTGTGCAGGAATCGTCAATAGCTAAACGCATTATTTTAGAAGAAAGTCCATATGGAAATACTTATCAGCCAGTCACTCGTGGAATATGAAGAAGCGATTCGCTTTATGGAACAGCGTGTTGCCGACATCCGCCTGCATAAAAACCCTGAAATGCTGTGGCTGCTTGAACACCCTCCCCTTTATACCGCAGGCAGCAGTGCTACTCTCGCGGATCTGCTGGATGCGGGTGGCTTACCCGTTTATCAGACAGGCAGGGGCGGTCAATATACCTATCATGGCCCGGGGCAACGTATTGCCTACTTTATGCTGGACTTAAAAAAACGCGGGGGTGACATTAGGGTTTTTGTAAAGCAACTGGAGCAGTGCGTGATAGAAACCCTGCACTATTTTGGTATTAAGGGAGAAATCCGTGAAGGACGGGTGGGGGTATGGGTAAAAACAGGCACAACGGAATCCAAGATTGCCGCCATTGGCATCAGGGTAAAAAGCTGGGTGACGTATCACGGCGTGGCAATCAATATTGATCCTGATTTACGCTATTATAACGGGATTATTCCTTGTGGCATTAAGGAATATGGTGTTACTTCCCTTGCCAAATTGGGAGTAAACAGTACGATGCAAGCATTTGATGAACAGTTTATGCGTTGCTTCAGAGAGATTTTTGGTGATTAAAAATATCCTAAACTGCTTTTAACTCATAGGTTTCTTAACATGTGCAAGAAAGACTTCTTCAATATCAATACTGGAATCAATACCTACCTTATCGAAGTTTTCGGTAATCCATTCGTCGGCTGCGGTGCGTCCAAGTTCAAAAAGGTGGGATAGAAATTCCCAACTCGCATTCATTTTACTGGAAGCATTCATTTTACTCATTTCTTTGGGGCAACCCACCACATGAATATAGAGATCTTTATAGTCCCTGTCGGCAGAAAGTTTATTATCCCGAATGAGCCTGCTTACAAAATTAATGGCTCGCATTTCGGCTATCAAGCTGGAATTAAAAGAAATTTCGTTCATACGATTGATAATATCCTTGCCATCGGTTGGCTTACCCTTACGAATAATAGGGTTGATTTCAACAATCAATATATCCTGACTTTCGCAATGATAGGTAAGTGGCCAGATGGAAGGATTACCCATATACCCCCCGTCCCAATAATAATCATCGCCAATTTCCATTGCCTGAAAAATACTGGGCAGGGAAGCGGATGCCATGACGGATTTAGCGGTAATTTCTTTACTGCCAAATATTTTAGGCTGCCCCGTAGTAACGGAAGTGGCGGAAACAAAGAGTTTGATTTTTTCGCAAGTCTTAATGGCATCAAAATCCACATGTTTTTCCAATAGTTCCATTAACGGATTGATATTGAGCGGATTCATGACGTACGGCGAAAACAGCCGCGTCAGAATATCAAAAAATGCAAAACCAGGTGACCAGTCCATATTCCATATTTTTAAGAAACCCTGAAAAGGAGCATGTTGTATGGGGCTATATTGAGCCATTTCACTCACTTCATACCAGAAGTCACGCAGGGCTTTTTTTGCCCCTCTTCTGCCATCCTTCACATAGCCATTCACCAGAATAGTACCATTCATAGCACCCGCACTCGTGCCACTTATGCCTTCTATTTCCAAGCGTTCTTCTTCCAGCAGGCGATCCAGCACGCCCCAGGTATAGGCACCGTGTGAACCGCCTCCCTGCAAAGCAAGGTTGATTTTTTTAACTTCCGAATGAGCTTGTTTTGGCATAATTTCTTTCTTTATATGGCAGTCTATTCTACTGAGCTGTCCAGCCACCGTCAATGGTAATAATTTCCCCCGTCATGCACTCCGCATGTTCGCTTGCCAGAAAGCTGATTAATGCACCAATATCTTCAGGTTTGACAAAGCGTTTATTAGGCTGTTTTTCACTCAACAAATCCGCAGTCGCTTTTTCAACGGAAATATTCTGTTTTTGTGCATTATCTTCAATCTGTTTTTGCACCAAAGGCGTATGCACCCAGCCTGGACAGATAGCATTACAGGTAATCCCGGATTCAGCAGCTTCCAGTGCCACCACCTTGGTAAGCCCTACAATCCCGTGTTTGGCGGCGACATATGCGATTTTATGTTCTGAACCCACAAGACCATGCACGGAAGCGATATTAACAATGCGTCCAAATCCATTCTCTTTCATAATCGGTAGTGCTGCCTTGATGGTATGGAAACTGGCAGAAAGATTAATAGCAATAATCGCATCCCATTTTTCGTCAGGAAATTCCTCTACCGGTGCAGTGAACTGGATACCTGCATTATTGACCAGAATATCCACACTGCCGTGGGTTTTTGCCGTTTCTTCTACCATAGCGTGTATCTCTTTGGCTTTGCTCATATCAGCAGGAGAATAGGCAACCTTGATGCTATATTTGCTTTTCAACTCACTTACAATACCGTCTATAACCGACTTTTCACCCATACCGTTCAAGGTGATATTACAGCCTTCCGCAGCCAATGTATGAGCGATTGCCAAACCAATACCGCTGGTTGAACCCGTAACAATGGCGTTTTTTCCTTTTAAAGACATGATAGATACTCCTTTAATGTTGTTTAGAATGCCAGCACTTTAATAACACGAATATAAAATAGCGATATAAGCCTACTTCTTATCCACCATAATATTGCGGGTAGCAGCAGGTAAGGAAACACGCAAGCCGTCTAATGAATCAGACATGATAATCTGGCAGCCAAGACGCGAAGTATGGGTAAGTCCAAATGCCAGATCCAGCATATCTTCCTCGTCATCCGTTGCAGGGGTGAGTTTATCGAAGTAGGCTTCATCAATCACGACATGGCAGGTAGAGCAGGCAAGCGAGCCTTCGCACGCCCCCTCCAGCGAAATCTCGTTTTTATGGGCAATCTCCAGTACCGAAACACCTAGGGGTGCGTCCACGGTAGTTTCTTTTCCGTCCTGGGCAACAAAAGTCATTTTTGGCATGTTATACCTACTAAGATTGGAAAGTTTTAATGCTTATTAGCGATACTAATACTCAAATCTCTATGAAATATCAAGTGGTATTCCTAGAAATTTTTTTGGCATTTTTGTGTAAAAATGGATAGTGTTTGTGGTATTGCTCCTAATAACCCGACTTGCTCACAAAACCCAGTTTCTTAAAAAAATGCGAGAGTTTATGACGACCGACATTTTTATACCAAGCGAAATCCGAACCCAGCCAGTTAAACATGATGGAACGGCGTTCACCTTCAAATTTTTCATGCCCGTGCCACGAGTTTTCCGTACGTTTAAACGCAATCATACTGCCACCTTCGGGGGAGACTTCCGCTATCATATTATCCAGATTTTCGCTATCCCGCAGCAACCGCAGCCTGCCACCGCTGGCATTCCAGTCACCTGCATTGAGATACAGCAAACCCGTTGCAATCTTGTCTCTGGAATCATTGTGAATCCTGCCATCTCTTAACTGGCACTGCCCCCGCACGGAAATCATCAGCGGTTTTCCCTGCAATTTCATGGAGAATCGGGATTCAAAAATCTCACACATTTGCTTGCTGTTAATATCAGCAATTAAAGCAGCAAACGCTTCGCCATACTGCAAATCCGCCAGCGGAAATACGCCAGGTTGGGTGATGACAGGAAAATCACGGGCAATCGCCTGCATGTCCGCTTCCGCAATGAGTCCTTTCGTGACAAAATGCGGAAAAGGCTCCTGTTCTGCAATCGTATTTGCCAGTATTTCAAAATTAATCATTTGCGTACCAGTTCGCTATAATCCTGCATAAGTTGCCTGCTAATGGCTCCTACGGTAAATCTATGTTCATCAATAGCACCAACAGGCGTAACTTCCGCTGCACTTCCCGTTAAAAATACTTCACTAAAGCTGCTTAATTCTTCGGGTTTAATATGGCGTTCCACTATTTTTATGCCTCTTGCTTTTGCCAGTTCGATGACGGTCTGGCGGGTAAAGCCGTTTAGGAAGCAATCAGGTGTGGGGGTATGGAGTTCACCGTCTTTCACAAAAAACATATTGGCTCCCGTTGCTTCGGCAATATAGCCCCGATAGTCCAGCATCATCGCATCTTCATAGCCATTCTGCTCGGCAGCATGTTTGCTGAGCGTACAGATCATATAAAGTCCCGCTGCCTTGGCAGCCGTCGGCGCACATTCCGCAGGCGGGCGTTTCCAGATTGCCGTTTGCAGGCGAAGTCCGCGTTCTTTGGCTTCATTGGAGAAATAGCTTGGCCACGACCACGCAGCAATCGCTACATGGATTTTATTTTTCTGGGCAGAAATCGCCATCATCTCACTGCCACGCCACGCTACGGGACGGACATAGCCATTTTCAATCCCGTTTTTGGCTACCACTTCTTTTTTCAACCCATCCAGCTCATTCACGCTATAAGGAATTTCAAAACCTAAAATACGGGCTGAATCGTGCAGACGCTGGCTATGCTCGCTTATTTTGAAAATCTTGCCATTATAAACCCGCTCACCTTCAAACACGGAGCTGCCATAATGCAGCCCATGATTAAGGATATGGACTTTGGCATCCCGCCAGTCCACCATTTTTCCATTATACCAGATAAATCCGTCTCTATCATCAAAAGGCAGTGCCTGCATAGTCATCTCTTATCTATTACTAGGGTTTAAGCATAATTACCGAAATATTCCTGCCATAATCAGGCTCTTTACGGTGGGTGCTTCGGCGGAAGCTGAAAAAATGCTCTTCTTCCGCATAAGTATCATTATAAAGCATATTTATCTGTGAAATTCCAGCATTAAGCAAGCGGTCATAGACATATTTTTTCAGATCAAATAGAAAATGGGAAGGTTTTATGGAAGGGATAAAATAATGGGTGTTATCTGGCGAGACATGAAGGAAGTTTTCACGATAAGCCCCATTCACCTCATATGATTTTTGAGCAATCGCAGCCCCTATGGCACAAGCGATCGTTTCCTTTTTTGCACCCAATGCTTCCATCGCTGCAATCGTATTTTCCGCAATCCCGCCTATAGCCCCTTTCCAGCCCGCATGAGCCGCTCCAATCACCTGATGGGTTGCGTCCGCAAACAGGATGGGTACACAATCAGCGGTTAAAATACCAAGAGCTATGCCTTTTTCCCTCGTGACAAACGCATCCGCCTGTGGACTATTTCCTCGCTCCCATTTCTGCGTTACCGTTACCACTTGCTGACTATGAATCTGATACAATGTAAGCAGATTGCCTGCTTCTGCACCTATTTCATGCTCCACTTTTTTAAGATTTTCAGCGACATGCAGCGGATTATCCCTTGAACCCAACCCGCAATTCAAGCCTTTATAGATGCCTTCGCTCATCCCGCCTTGACGTGTGAAAAAGGCGTGAGCAATAGTGGCGGTGATAAGATTGGGAGAGGTTAGGAACATAAGACTATCTATTATTCTTCAACAACGCACTCTGTTCCCGTTTCCATTCCCGATCACGCGTGGCATCCCGTTTTTCATATTCTTTTTTACCCTTCGCCAAAGCCAGCAGCACCTTCACCATACCCCGCTGGTTAAAGTAGATTTTAAGCGGAGCGAGCGTCAATCCCTTGATTTTCACCTGCCCCATCAGTTTATTCACCTGTTTTTTATGCAGCAGTAGCTTGCGAGGGCGTTTGGGTTCATGATTAAAACGATTACCTGCTTCATATTCGGGAATATTCACATTCATCACCCATAATTCACCCTTAATATCACCTGCATAAGCATCCACAATACTCGCCCTGCCCTTGCGTAAGGATTTCACCTCCGTACCCGTCAGCACAATACCCGCTTCAATCTCTTCCTGCACGAAATAATCGTACCGCAGCTTGCGATTTTCCGCCACCAACCGCTCCGCAAAAGTTTTAGCTTTGGTTTCGGGCTTTTTAGGCGGTTTATTTTCCAAGTTTATCAGGTTTTTTTTGCTCATATACTATTCATGTTTCAAAAAGTGTTATCTTGGTTTTTTGTCAAAAGTGGCAGATTGAACAACGGCAAGTATTTTTTCAACATTTTCATTTAACCGGCTGGTTTTGCTATCAATATACAGAGGCGTAATGACCATATAGGCTCCACATAATGCCGCAAAAACGGTAGCAATAATTCCCAGTGCAAAATATTTGGTTGCGTAATGCTGTTGGACTTCCTCCGCTTTAACACAGATTTTTTCCAGATTATCAACGCGGGATTTAATATCATCAAATGTTTTATCTATTTTCCTATCAAGATGACTGATAAACACATCGCTTTGATTATTCATTATCTGTTCCTTTCAACCCATGTTTTTTCAAGGAGCTGAAAAAAGGCAGTAATCTCTTTCTTTTCAGTACTATAGCGTATCCCGGTTACGGGAGACTTATCACCAAAATTGACCAGCAGCTCAATGCGTCCATCTTCCAATAATTTGCGTTCTATCCCCATCATACTGCTTAACAGAAAACTGGCGGAATCAATCAGGGGTTTGGGATCCAGCAAGATGGAAAACTGGATTAATCGTACATTCGTTAATACATAAATAGCCACACCCTTTCCTGTTCTTACATTTGCATCCGTAACGAGGTAGGTATTTATGATGTCACCATTAATAGCCGTGTCTATAAATGCCTTGAAAACCTCATGCTTATCAGGATCCAGTTTCAAATTGGCTAGTTGAATACTATCCTGCATGATACGGGCTAGATATTCCTGCCGTGTCAGTGGGGAAGTGGTATTTTCATCTTTCATAACGTCACTTTCATTCATACATTCACATTATAAGCATCTTTTCTATAAAAGAAAATACATAAGCATTAATTCTAAAATAAATGCCGATTTATTTTCATCTTCCATAACAATTCCCTGTAAAAGTGACGGGGAGTTGAAAAAACCTGCAATAGAAAAGGTTCACGTTGTCCTTTAGTCTTGCGACCTGAACATACGACAACGCCTCCCCGTCAACGACAAGGGAGTATTCTGACGGGTACAATCCGTCTATTGTGGGAGGTTTCGACACCCCAAAACGATACACTGCTATCGTTTCACTGCGTATAATAATGGCATAAGGGCGTTAAGTCAAAGTGAAATTATAACAAAGCCTTAACATTATGGCTCACATCAATCTTGCCTTCGGTGACATAATCCTCATGATTATCATCAATCTTGTCAAGATTGTAAAAATAATTCACCATAAGTCCTGCTGCCTGTTTATGCCCTTTGGGGGAATTATCGCCCAGCCAGTTGATACGCTTGATTCTGGCACCGTTAGTCAAGTGGAAATGGGCAACGGGGTCAAGGGCATGGATTTTATTTTTCTCATTTACCAGATAATATGCCACCAGTCGCATTAAAATAGGCTTGATTTTTTCGGCTGTCTTTTCATCCTTATACCATTCGCTTTCCAGAATCTGCAAGAGGCATTTTCCTGCATTTTCTGCATTATTCCCTGCAATGGTTTTTAAGGTTTTTATTTCCCTCACTTCAAAGATGCTTTCATTGCCGGTTTTGAGCTGTGGATCCAGCCAGGCACGGAAATTCGGGATAGGAGAAAGCGTCGAAAACTGTTTTATCTGTTTCAGTTCACGGCTTAATTTATCCACCACGCGTTTAATCAGGAAATTGCCAAAACTGATACCTGCCAGCCCTCTTTGAGCATTGGAAATAGAGTAGAAAATAGCGGTATCGGCTTCCGCAATATCCATCACGGGGGAGTTTTCATCCAGCAATTCCTGTACGTTACCTGCAATATCTTTGGTCAAGGCAACATGGACAAAAATAAGCGGTTCATGGGGCATTTTATTATGGAAAAACGCATAGACTCTGCGGTCGGCATCCAGACGGTTTTTCATATCCTCCCACGAACGCACCTTATGCACCGCTTCATATTCCATCAGTTTTTCCAGAATAGCAGCGGGGGAATGCCAGGTGATTTCCACCAGATCCAGCAGCCCCACATCAAACCACGCAGATAAAATCGTTTTTAAATCATATTCCAAGCCTTTAAGATTCGGATGTTTTTTCAATAGTGGCAATAAATCCGCCCGCATATCCACCAGAAACTTGAAACCGTCGGGAAGGGAATTAAACTGGCGAAGAATGGTACTACGCGGCGTAACGAGTGCTTCCCTCACCTCATTTTCAAATTTCAGTATATCCTTCTTATCCATTGCATTTTTCAGGGCTGTAATGGCTTTGGTCAGATGGGTACGGTCAATATCAAAATCGTCGGAAAGCAGATGCAGAAATTTTGCCTTGCCTTTTTCATCCAGCCCCAGATAGGTTTTTCCCAACTCCACCGTTTGCAGACGAGCGGTAATTTCCCCTCCCTTGCTGTTTAAGCAAAGCTGCATTTGCTTACGCAGATGCTCCACATCTTCCCTTGGCAGATCAGGACGCACCTCGCCCGTAATGGCAAGCCGTGCCGTGCCGCTTAATTCCCGCCATGTCCGCAGCACTCCCACCACCGCCTTGCGACGCAGATTTGCCAGACTGTTACCGTATTTCACTTCTTTTATTGGTGTTGAACGTGGCATGATGATTACCTGTAATGACTTATTCTAGCCAGAATCATACTCATTATCGTATCAAATGCCAAGCGTAATAAAAGATTACGAACAGGTGCTAGGCAGAAGCTTTTTTATCCAATACATCCAGCAGATTAGGCTTGGCATTTGCAGCGACATCTGCCACGGTTTTAATCTGTCCTGTCAATTTACCACCGCGTTCAATTTCAATTTCACCGTAAGTGATATTGCCACGCACTTCACCCGTTGCATAAATCACCAGACGGTGTTTCACAATGAGATCACCCTCAAACAAACCGTTAATTTCTGCCTGATCCACTTCCGCCGTTCCCTTGAAAGAACCGCAGGCTGCAATCGCCAATACATCCACTTCGCTTAACTTGGCTTCTACTTTACCTTCAATCACCACTCGGTCACAGGCAGTCACTTCACCTTTCAGCAGAATATCATTGCCAACGGTTAAAACACGCGGAGCTTTCTTCACTACTTCCTCCTGCTTTTCGCTATTATGTCCGATAGGAGCGGCGTTGCGTGGGGAATCCTGAAACGGACGGGTAGCCGAACGGTTAAATTCACTTTGTGCTGTCGTTGCAGTGGAACGGTAAGGCGAGACAACAGGTTGCTGTGATGCAGGAGCAGGACGCTGGGGAACAAAATTATTGGCGGTTATGGCAGCAGAAGGAGCAGGAATAGCAGCAGGTTGAGGAACAAAAGCCACCGCTTCACTGGTAGCAGCAGGAGTTTCTATTTTTTCCGCTGTTTCATTTTCCACCATCTGGGCGGGTTCATTGGCTGCAATGGCACTTACCAGATCGTTACCCGTTTCCGCATTACCTTCTTCCTTACGACGAAACATAAAACCCCCTTGATTATGTGAAAATGACTCTAAACTATTAGTAGTCACTATTTTGCCTAAAAGCTACAAAAATTTTTGATTATTTTTTCTGCAATTTCCCTTGCACCACCTGCATTAACAGGATAAAGGTACTAACTATATTTGTAAAGTGTAAAAGGTTATAGTATGAGTGACGTAGCAAAACAAAAAGCACTGGAAGCCGCTTTAAGCCAGATTGAAAAATCCTTTGGCAAAGGCTCCATTATGAAACTGGGAGCGCAGGAAGCACTGGAAGTAGAATCCACGTCTACAGGCTCGCTGGGGCTGGATATTGCATTGGGAATTGGCGGGTTGCCAAGGGGACGTATCATTGAAATTTTTGGGCCTGAAAGTTCAGGGAAAACCACCCTTACCCTGCATGTGATTGCCGAAGCACAGAAAAAAGGCGGAACGTGTGCGTTTGTGGATGCGGAACATGCACTCGATCCCGTCTATGCCCGCAAACTTGGGGTGAATGTGGATGAATTGCTGATTTCTCAACCTGATACGGGAGAACAGGCACTCGAAATTGCGGATACGCTGGTGCGTTCAGGAGCGATTGACGTGCTGGTCATTGATTCCGTAGCAGCACTCGTTCCCAAAGCGGAGCTGGAAGGCGAAATGGGTGATTCCCATATGGGATTGCAGGCTCGCCTGATGAGTCAGGCACTGCGTAAATTAACGGGTTCCATTTCCAAATCCAACACCACCATTATTTTTATCAACCAGATTCGTATGAAAATCGGGGTGATGTTTGGCAGCCCTGAAACAACTACTGGTGGTAATGCCTTGAAATTTTACGCTTCCGTGCGTCTGGATATTCGCCGTATTGGCTCCATCAAAGACAAAGAAGAAGTAACGGGCAGTTTGACACGCGTGAAAGTGGTGAAAAATAAAGTAGCTCCACCTTTTCGTATTGTGGATTTTGATATTATGTATGGCGAAGGTATTTCCAAAACGGGTGAGTTGATTGATCTGGGTGCAAAAGCCAATATTGTGGAAAAATCAGGTTCCTGGTATTCCTACGGCTCGCAGCGTATTGGACAGGGCAAAGAAAATGCCCGTCAATTCCTCAAAGATAATCCTGCTATTGCGGAAGAAATCGAACAAAAAATCCGTGCCAATGCAGGGGCGGTGAATAATGCCTTGCAGGCTCCTGCCAGCGAGTTTTCGGAAGATGCGGCTTAAGGGGAAGTGGGTGGTTTGATATTGCCCACTTTTTTCTTCTATTTAAAAAACCAAAGGGAGTCTCCAGGACTCCCTTGGCAATTCGCCCCCTTTTCAGGGAAGCTCCCCTTGCGGGGAAACGGATAACCTGTAAGGGTTACCGCATATAAGGCTTTTATCACTACTTATACATTAGCAACGTCTTTCATATATCTATATCAGCCCAATGGACATTTTCTTGCAAAGTTTTTCCGTTGCTATCTTTGATATCTCCCAAATACCCTACCGTTAGGCAAAATGGTAATGTATCGGAAAATACAAAAGTAGGCTTTCTAACAATAAAAAATTCATTTGTATTACCAATCCTAATTGAGTCTCCCGCTTTATATCTCGCAAATTCAAGCATGAGCTGCATAAAGTAAATATAGCAATACATAAAACCATCACAAGTTATTTAGCCTTAAACTCCATTATCATGCTAATGAAGTTTTGAAAAGCCAAAATTCAACTGTATCACGCTAAAAACACTCCCTCATTAAAAAACTACAACCTCTATTGACATTTCAGACTATTTAAGTGTTTTATGCTGATAACATTATATAAATGAGATAAGATATACGCATGAACCTTGTAGTTGTAGAATCGCCTTCCAAAGCGAAAACCATCAATAAATATTTAGGCAAAGACTATCATGTGCTGGCATCGTTCGGGCATGTGCGGGATTTGCCTTCCAAAGACGGCTCCGTATTGCCCAATCAGGATTTCCAGATGACCTATCTGGTGGATGATGATTCCGAACGCCACATAGATGCGATTGCAAAGTCGCTGAAAAATTCAGACAAACTGATTCTTGCGACCGATCCTGATCGTGAAGGCGAAGCCATCTCCTGGCATGTATTGGAAGCCCTGAAGGAGCGAAACTCGCTTCCTAAAAACATCAAAGTGGAACGGGTAGTTTTTAACGAGATTACCAAAAAGGCGATTTTGGAAGCGATGCACAAACCTCGTCAGATTGATATGGATCTGGTGAACGCCCAGCAGGCACGGCGTGCGTTGGACTATCTGGTGGGCTTTACCTTATCTCCCGTTTTATGGCGTAAATTGCCAGGCAGCAAGTCAGCTGGCAGGGTGCAGTCGGTTGCCTTGCGTATTATCTGTGAGCGGGATGAAGAAATTGAAAAATTTATCTCGCAGGAATATTGGGATATTAAGGGTCAGTTTTCCAATATCGCAGGAGCAGGTTTCAAGGCACGCCTTACGCATTATAATCAAAAAAAACTCGATAAATTTGCCATTACCAATGAGCAATATGCCAAAGAAGTCACGGCGGATGTTGCTACTAAAAACTATAAGGTTACGGCTGCGGATCCCAAACAGGCACGCCGTCACCCCTACCCGCCCTTTACCACTTCCACCCTGCAACAGGACGCTTCCCGCCGTCTAGGTTTTGGAGCGAAAAAAACGATGCAGCTTGCTCAAAAACTCTATGAGGGTGTGGATATTGGGGGGGAGACGGTAGGGTTGATTACCTATATGCGTACGGACGGGGTGAGTGTTTCTGCGGAAGCCATTGATGCCGCCCGTAGCTTTATTGGCAAAAAATACGGTGATCGCTATCTGCCTTCCGCCCCGCGTCTTTATAAAGTGAAGCAGAAAAACGCTCAGGAAGCACACGAAGCCATACGCCCAACTGATGTCAAACGCCTGCCGGATAGCATTTCTGGTAATCTTGACAAGGACTTACTGCGTTTATATGACCTCATCTGGAAACGTATGGTGGCCAGCCAGATGGAAAGTGCTATTTTTGACCAGATGTCGGTGGACTTGGAAGCACACGACAAACAGGCGATTTTTCATGCGACAGGTTCCGTGTTACGCTTTGACGGTTTTTTGACGCTCTATCAAGAGACAAAAGATGATGATGAAAAAGATGAAGAATCCAAAGCCTTACCTCCGCTGGAATTAGGAGAAAAAATCAAAACGCATGAGATTACTCCTGAACAGCATTTCACCGAACCACCGCCTCGCTATACGGAAGCCAGTCTGGTAAGAAAACTGGAAGAGCTGGGAATTGGAAGACCGTCTACTTATGCTGCAATTATTTCGGTATTACAAGAACGTAACTATGTATTGCTGGATAAAAAACGCTTCATTGCAGAAACACGGGGCAGAATTGTCAATGCGTTTTTAGTGAGCTTTTTCAATCGCTATGTGGAATATGGCTTTACCGCAAGTCTGGAAGAAAAACTGGACGATGTTTCTGCGGGTACGATGGATTGGAAACAGGTATTGCGGGAATGGTGGGAAAAATTTATTGTGGATGTGGAAACGGCAAAACAAATCCCCAATCCTGAAGTCCTAACCACACTGGATAGTTTGCTGGCTCCCTATATTTACCGCGGACTGGGTAAAGACGGTGATCCCCGCCAATGCCCTACCTGTGCAGACGGAAGATTAGGACTTAAAACGGGGAAATTCGGAGCATTTCTAGGCTGCTCCAACTACCCCACCTGCAACTATACCAAACCGCTTGGTACGGGGAGTGATACGGGAGATGACCAGCAGACAGCAAGTATGGGCAATGATCCCGTGATACTGGGAACCGACCCTGTGAGCAATCAGGAAGTAAGCCTCAAAAAAGGGCCTTACGGTATGTATGTCCAGCTTGGAAGTGGCAAAACGCCCAAACGTGCCAGCCTGCCTAAAGGCTTGTCACCTGAACATATTACGCTGGAACAGGCAATGTCGTTGCTGGCACTGCCAAGGGAAGTGGGCTTGCATCCTGAAACGGGTAAAATGATTACCGCAAGTCTTGGGAGGTTTGGGCCTTACTTGCTGCATGACAAAAAATATGTTACGCTAAAAGGCGATGATGATGTCTTAACGATTGGCATTAACCGGGCCGTAACGCTGATTGCGGAAAGTAATAACAAGGCAGCCATTGCAAATACCCCGCTTAAAGTGTTGGGTGAGCATCCAGAAGGGGGTGAGCTGGCAGTCTATGCAGGGCGTTATGGCAATTATGTCAAGCACGGTAAAATCAACGCCTCGCTTCCCAAAGAGGCGGAGCTTGAGCATTTTACCCTTGCAGATGCGATTGCGTTGCTGAGTGCGAAGGAAGGCAGTGGGAAGAAAACAGGGGTGAAGAAAAAAGTAGCTGCTAAGCCTGCTGCTAAAAAGTCAGTTGCAAAAACAACGACTGCTAAAAAACCTGTTGTTAAAAAGGCGAAATAGGCATCAATAAAAAATTGGGGCATAAAGGACAAAATGGTTGCTGGTTTAGGAATTTGGCAGGAGATTATGGATCATTTTAGTCCTTCTCTCTTTTTTAAGCCCTCTATGAATTTTGACTTTATTTTTCCAGTGAGCGAAGAATCCATCACAGGAGTTTATGGTGTTGGGGATGCCAAATTCAGGGTATCGGGGAGGAAGGTAAAGCAGAAAGTGATACAGGGTTAAGGATAACCTCATACTTTATTTACTCTATCAAAAACGATGAGACTGCTTAACTATCTCAACTATCACTCATCTGATAACCCACACCACGAATCGTTTTAATCAACGATTTTTCAAAGCCTTTATCCACTTTCTGGCGTAAGCGGCTAACCTGTACGTCAATGACGTTAGTCTGGGGGTCGAAATGAAAATCCCAAACGCTTTCCAGCAGCATGGTACGGGTCACGACTTGTCCCACATGACGCATTAAATATTCCAGCAGCATAAATTCACGGTTTTGCAGGGGGATTTCCTTGGTTCCTCTTGTCACTTTGCGGGTGAGGAAGTTCATTATCAGATCACCTACCTGCAAGCTGGTTTGCTCCACATTGGGTTTCTGGCGACGCATTAATACTTCAATGCGTGCCATCAGTTCAGCGAAAGCAAAGGGTTTTACCAGATAATCATCCCCGCCCGCTTTCAGTCCCTTTACTCTCTCATCTACCTGATGCAAGGCACTGAGTATCAAAATAGGTGTGGTTTTGCCTGATGCCCGTAGTGTCCCTATGATCGTAAGCCCGTCCAGTTTGGGTAACATGCGGTCAACGATAATGACATCAAAATCATTTTCCACCGCATGAAACAACCCGCTACTGCCGTCCGCACAATGCTCAATATTATGCCCAGCTTCCTGCATTCCCTTTACAATGAAACTGGCTGCATCCTTATCATCTTCAATCAGCAGGACGTGCATATAATCTATTTGATAAGGTTAGTAAGCACATATTGCAAGATGCCACCTGCCTTGAAATATTCAATTTCATCCAGGGTATCAATACGGCAGATAAGGGGCGTAACGACCTTGCTGCCGTCTTTGCGGACAATGGTACAGGTGATTTCCATACGCGGTTTGATACCACCTTCCAGCCCGTAAAGTTCTACCAGTTCGGAGCCGTCAAGCTGTAAAGTGTTGCGATCCCCTTCCGTGAAAACAAGCGGAAGAATCCCCATCCCTACCAGATTGGAACGGTGAATACGCTCAAAACTCTCTGCAATGACTGCCTTGATTCCGAGCAAGTTCGTACCTTTGGCAGCCCAGTCACGCGAGGATCCCGTGCCATATTCTTTACCTGCGAAAATAACCAGTGGCGTATGTTCGCTCTGGTAACGCATGGCAGCGTCATAGATAGAAAGCTGTTCGCCACTTGGGATATGCAGCGTTAGTCCACCTTCCACGCCGTGCAGCATTTCGTTTTTAATACGGATATTGGCAAACGTACCCCGCATCATCACTTCATGATTGCCACGCCTTGCACCGTAAGAATTGAAATCCTTCTGTGCTACCCCATGTTCGGTTAAATATCTGGCAGCAGGGCTGGATTTGGAAATATTACCCGCTGGTGAAATATGATCCGTGGTAATAGAATCCCCCAAAATTGCCAATATGCGGGCATCCTTAATATCCTTAATGACTTTGGGAGCTAAACCTTGCGTAAAATAAGGCGGATTCTGCACATATGTACTTGCCGTATCCCATTCATAGGTTTTCCCTGTAGGAGCAGGAACCGCCTGCCAGAGTGCGTCACCACTAAATACATCCGCATATTTGCTGGCAAATTTATCAGAAGTCACAGATGCAGACATGGCATCCTGAATTTCTGCGTTAGTTGGCCAGATGTCTTTGAGATACACATGTTTTCCGCTTTTGCTGATGCCAATCACATCCTGCGTAATGTCTATCGTCATGGAACCCGCAATCGCATACGCCACCACTAACGGCGGAGAAGCCAGATAATTGGCTTTTACCAAAGGATGCACCCTGCCTTCAAAATTACGATTCCCTGATAATACGGAAACCGCTACCAGATTATTATCCTTAATGGATTGTTCAATTTCTTCAATCAAGGGGCCAGAATTACCAATACAGGTGGTGCAGCCATAGCCTGCGAGATTAAATCCCAATGCGTTTAGTGCCGTATCCAGCCCCGCGGCTTTGAGGTATTCTGTCACTACTTTGGAACCAGGAGCAAGGGAGGTTTTTACCCACGGTTTGGAGGTAAGCCCCAGTTCCGCTGCCTTTTTCGCCACCAGCCCCGCCGCAATCATGACGGAAGGGTTAGACGTATTGGTACAGCTTGTAATAGCAGCAATCACTACCGAGCCATGTTCAATTTCAAAATCATGATTTTCGACTTTGGCAGGTGAAGTGGTGGGCAAGCTGCCTGTTAATGAAGGTAGTGCTTCCTCAAAGGATTTCACCGCATGAGCCAGCACCACTTTATCTTGCGGACGTTTGGGGCCTGCTATGCTTGGCACGACCGTATCCATATCCAGCGAAAGCGTATCGGTAAATACAGGTTGCGGGTAGTGTTCATCACGCCATAGCCCTTGTGCCTTGGCATAAGCCTCGACCAACTCAATGCGTTTGGCATCACGGGCAGTCAGTTTCAGGTAATTAATTGTTTCACTATCAATCGGGAAAATACCGCAGGTTGCCCCATATTCAGGAGCCATATTGGCAATCGTCGCACGATCAGCCAGGGCGAGATGATCCAGTCCCGAGCCGTAAAATTCAACAAATTTACCCACCACGCCTTTTTTACGCAGGAGTTGGGTTACGGTAAGCACCAGATCCGTAGCGGTTACGCCTTCTTTTAATGCACCTGTGAGTTCAAAACCAATGACTTCAGGAATCAGCATGGAAACGGGTTGCCCGAGCATCGCTGCTTCGGCTTCAATACCACCCACACCCCAACCCAACACGGCAAGTCCGTTAATCATCGTAGTATGGGAATCGGTTCCCACCAGCGTATCAGGATAGGCAATATCGCCGTCCACCCACACGACCTGAGCCAGATATTCCAGATTCACCTGATGGCAGATACCCGTTCCAGGGGGTACAACACGGAAATTATCAAACGCCGTTTGTCCCCAACGCAGGAAGGAATAACGCTCTTCATTGCGTTCCATTTCCAACGTCACGTTTTCCCCGAACGCTTCAGGAGTACCGTAATAATCAATCTGTACCGAGTGATCAATCACCAGATCCACCGGCGAAAGCGGGTTGATAACATCGGGATTTCCCCCTGCTTTTTTCACGGCGTCCCGCATCGCTGCCAGATCGACGACGGCAGGTACACCCGTAAAATCCTGCATCAATACACGGGCAGGACGATAGGCAATTTCGCGTTCACTGGTTTTTTCCGTTAGCCATGCACCAAACGCCTTTATATCCTCAACACTTACGCTTTTTCCATCTTCATAACGCAGGAGATTTTCGAGCAGGATTTTAAGCGAAAAAGGCAAGCGGGAAAAATCAATTCCCGTTGCAGTCGCTGCATCTTTGATACTGAAATACTGATAGGTTTTATCCCCCACCTGTAGTTGCTTTTTGGTTTTTAGCGTATCGTTTCCTGTGGTTTGCATATATTTTCCCTAAACTTTGAAATCATAATCTGAAATAGTAGGATGCAACCTATCAGAATACTATTAAAAAAGACTGAATAGGCTAATATTATTTCTGGACTATGGTTTTCATGCACCAAAACCCTACTCACACTAACCTAAAATGACTTGCTTATCTCCACAAATATCCCCCTTCTGGGAGCATATTGCGGAGCAAATACACCAATACCCGAACCATCACGGATTTCATAGATTTTATCCAGCAGATTGACAATGGATAATTTCCCGTCCACTGAGCCTCCGCTATCAAACTGGAAGGTATGGGAAGCACTCAGGTTGAAGGTAGTATAAAAAGGTAAATGTTCGGTATTGGCAAAACCGCTTCTAAGCCCACTACCGTAAATCACATCACCGCCGTAAGTTACCTTCTGAAACGTATAATCTGCTCCCATAGAACCGCTAATAAGCTGGTCATGATCCAGATGCACGGAATTACCCGAGATATACGCCAGCTCTTCAGGGGTGAAATTATACTGCCCTGATTCCACATCTTTACCCAATGCCTGCGAAACGGCAAGATTGGCATAGCCATTTAATGCTCCTTTTTTATAATCAGCGGTAAATTCCATACCTTTTACCCACCCTTCTGCATAGTTAAAGGGAGCCAGAATCAATGCCTGCCCGAACTGCCCTTCATCCAGCAGATGCCGTGCCTGTTTATAATAGCCATCTACACCAAGTGTGAGGTTGCTTCCCACTTTCTGATTAATCCCCGCATCGAAATAATTGGAACGCTCAGGCGTGACTGCACCATTAGCTCCACTGCTCGCTGCCGTGGTATTGTTAAATTGTGAAATGGTGGTATTGCTGATAAGCTCCGTGGGAGGGGGAGAAAAATAGCGGGCATAGCCTGTATGCAGCGTGGTGCTGGCGGTGGCTTCATACACCAACCCTACCCTTGGGCTTATCTGGTTGGCATTGATGTATGCATCATAATAGTCAAAGCGTGTACCGTAATTAAGGGTGAGTTTATTCGTCAATCGCCATTCGTCTTGCAGGTAGGTGCTAAATAATTCCGCAGGCTGGCTGGAGCTGTCGTTAATGGTAAAAGGAATTGTACTGGTTTGCTGCCCGCTGGCAGTGCAGCAGGGGAACACGGAAGCATTAGTTTGCGTATTCGCCTGCTCGTAGGAAAATTCCCAGCCTGTGCGAATCATATGCTCATTATTCAGGCTATATTTAAAATCATTCTGCAAGCCATTGGTGAAATTATCCCTTTCTTCCCGCACCGCTATACCGTTATAGATCAAATCTCCCGTGGCATCAGGCTTAAACAGCACTTCGCTATAACGGGTGAAGTACGAAAACTGGTAATCCGTATCATCATTCAACGCACCGTTTAAGGCGAGTATGGCATAGCTATTATGCTCAAACTGGCGTTCATTGAGGGAACTTGAATTAACATTATTCACATTGTTTAAGGCAAAAACAGGCGTTTGATTGGGGTTATTGGGAATTTCAAAACGGTTGGTGGAATTGCCAAATATCAGGCTTAATTTCTCTTCAGGCGTGAAGTTATAGGAGAGATAGCCAAACTGTTTATCCTGCGTGGTGTCATCATGGATGGTATGATAAGAGCCAGTGGGAGGCTCAAGTCCGCGGTCACTTTCGGAATAAGTCCCGCTCAGAAAATAATTGAAATTGCCTGAACTGCCGTAAAATTCCTGATTGCCTTCGAGCGTATTATTACTTCCCACCAGCACACTGCTTTTACCGCCATTCGCAAAACTGCCAGTTTGGGTCGTAATATCCACAATCCCTGCGGTGCGGTCGCCATATTGGGCAGGCAATGCCCCCGTAAGCAGATCCACCTTGCTGGCAATATGCGTATCCAGCGTCTGTCCGAATCCTGAAATACCTTGCGGTAAGATGATACCGTTAATGCGATATTGCAACCCGTCATGATCGCCTCGGATATGCACCTGCCCGTAGGCATCCTCCGCTACTCCTGGAGCCTGCAACAATACCTCATTAAGGGGCGTAAATTCACCCTGTGGCAGATTATCAAGCGATTGCTGGTTGAACACATATTTACTACTGCCTATATCCGTTTCCAGCTCATTATGGGCTTTGTAAAGTGGCGTAATTTCCAGACGGGTAATATGGTCATCTGGAGGAGTATCTTCTGCACGGGCAAAGCCAGAAAGCAGCATAAAAGGCAAGATAGCAAAGGCAGATACTATTTTCATGTTTGTTCCAAAACTGTTATTTTATAACATAATGTAGGTTGATATGTTATACTATAGCATTTTGCAAGTGTTTTTTTGGGGTGTTACTTAAAGTCTAAAGAAAACTATACGGGTCAATATCAATCTTCACCTTGATACGACCAGGGATTTTTACCTTTTCCATCCATTGCTGGATAAATTTCTGCATGGAAAAATTACGTTCTGCCTTGATCAGGATGCGATAACGAAAACGGGAATTAATTTTTACCAGCGGTGCGGGAGCAGGACCTAACACCAATACGTTGCAAGGTGGGGCATGGACTATCAGTTCACGGGCGAATTTCTGCACTTCCAGTTCGTCATTCCCTTCAATAATCAAGGCTGCGAGTTTGCCATATGGAGGCATTTCCGCTTCCTGCCTGATTTCGGCTTCCGCCAGCAGGAAATTATCACGGTCTCCCGCCAGTAACGCCTGCATCACGGGATGTTCGGGTTGGTAGGTCTGTATCAGTACGGCTCCCTTGACTTCCGCCCTGCCCGCTCTGCCTGATAATTGATGCAGTAACTGGTAATTGCGTTCGGATGCCCTTAGATCCCCGCCATTTAATCCCATATCCGCATCCACAATCCCCACTAATGCCAGCCCTGCAAAATGGTGTCCTTTGGCAACCATTTGCGTACCTACCAATATATCAATCTCGCCTGCTATCATTTGGGTAACGATGTTTTCATTCGCCTCGCCGCCCTCGCTATGATCACTGGTCATTACGGCAATGCGTGCTTGTGGAAACAGGCTTCGCAACTCTTCTTCAATCCGCTCCACACCAGGCCCAAAAGGAATGATGGAATGTTCGGTATTACACTCCGTACAGTGCTTGATAAGCGGAGCCGTATAGCCACAATGGTGACAGAGCAGCTTGCCTTTTTTAGCGTGCATCACCAGACAGGTGCTGCAATGCACGCAGTGGAAACGATGCCCGCAGGCACGGCATAATATCAGCGGAGCATAGCCACGGCGATTCATAAATACCATAGCCTGATGCTTTTTTTCCAACGTCTGTTCAATCGCCATTTTTAAGGGAGTCGCAATCCAGTGATTTTTGGCAAGCACCTGTTTTCGCATGTCAATAAGCTGGATGGCGGGCAGTGTCGCTTCATTATGACGATGCGAAAGCGGGATGCGGTGATAATTGCGGTGCTTGACGTTATATTCCGTCTCCAAAGAAGGCGTAGCAGAAACCAGCAGAATCGGGATGTCTTCCTGCTTTGCCCTCGCAATCGCCATATCCCGTGCGTGATAGATAACACCTTCTTCCTGCTTGTAAGACGCTTCATGTTCTTCATCAATAATGATTAATCCCAACTGCGAAAAAGGCAGAAATAGCGAAGACCTCGCTCCCACTACCACTTTTGTTTCATTTTTGGCGATCCTCTGCCAGCTCAAGCGTTTCCCAGCGGGAGTGACGCTCGAATGCCAGAGGGTGGGAGCAAAGCCAAAGCGTTTCTGGAAGCGTTGCAGCCATTGTACGGAAAGCGATATTTCAGGGAGTAATACCAATATCTGCTGCTCTTTTTCAAGGCAGCGGGCTATCATGTCAAAATAGACTTCGGTTTTGCCTGAACCCGTCACGCCGTCAAGCAGACTTACAGAAAATCCTTTATCCAGTTTTGCTCCCAGTTGCGTTACGGCTTCGTTTTGTTCATGAGATAGAGTAGGAATAAAGGGAGTTATTTCACTGAGGGAGATTTTTTGGGCTTTCCATAATTTATTCTCTAATGCTTGCGGCACGGAAATCGCCATTTTCAGTACCATACCCAGCGGAGACTGTGTGTACCACGCCACCCACTCAATGAATTTCATCATTGCTGGCTGCATGTGCGGGATGTCTTGGGATACCTCCAGAATGGTTTTAAGTTTCGTGACTTCCCCCGATGATTCCCCCCATACCACACCCCAGAGATATTTGGAGCCAAAGGGAACATGGACGTAACTTCCTGTTTCCACCTCCATGCCTTCTGGCACGAGGTAATCAAAAGATTTGCGGAAAATATGGGGTAAAAGGACGGAGATGGTTTGCATGATTAAACTCAGCTATGGATAATAAAAATCTAGGAATATCTCCGCTTCGCTATCAAAAATACATCGCCCAAACTCTGCCGTTTAGAACCTGTTTAGAATCTTTTTTAACGCCTATTTTTGACAATTTTGGCTGCAAAACAAGGTATGATTCTTGAAATAGTACCACGTATCCTCTCGAATCACACCTCATTTTTCGCACAAAATTCTCTAAAAATCCATCGTTAAAAAAGATTCACTGGCAGGTTCTTAGCTAGGCTATCTCTAAAATTTCGTTATCCATCAGGTGTATGGAGGTGTGATGGCGTTACCGCAAATGCCGCGTTATAAACGCACCATAAGCAAAACTGGCACTCTCAAAACCCGTACCTTGCTGTCATGAATACTACGCTAGGGAATGGAAAAATTGTGGCAACCAACCATCATTTATAAAGTGTCACATTAGTTATTTTGTCCATGATTTTAAGGAGTAAATTCCCCAGTCAGATTTATTATCCGTAGGTACTAAAGCAATATTTTCTCCCTTATACGCGACAGAAAAGTCTTCGAAAAATTGCAACGTTGATGTTTCTTTTGCGCCTGGGATATTCCATTTTGTCTTATTATCGTAAACCCAATAATCAAGATCAGACTTTGGAGAGGTGCACATTGTTATTAGAGTATCTTTGTATTTTGGATCACTTGCACTTTCTGCTCCAATTGTGCAGTTGAGAGTATAATGCCCTTTTGCGTTTCCAACATGAATAGTTTTTGTATTGCCATTAATTGAGATTGATTCTAGCCGAACAATTTCAGGCTCCACCAAATCTTCTGCATATGTTTGGTGAGCCGAAAGCGAAAATAGTGCCAACAATATTACTAAAGAGCGTTTCATAGATATCCTACACTTTATGGTTCTTCTATATCGCGTCATGATTTCTTAGGCTTCAAATAGGCATTAAAAAATTCGCAATTACTACCAAAAGCTACCAAGTAAAATTTTAAATCTAAACTCGAATTGTGCTTACCATTGGCAATATCATAATATTCCAACTGAAGTTTGATATCTGGTATCTCTATCTCTTTAGAATTTTCTTTGCATGTAAGAAATATGAGTATGGAAGTCAAATAAACATAGCTCATAGGTAGCTTTAACATTATTGGATTGGGCTGAATCGATAGCGGGAGCACATAGTCTACTATTTCAGAAGAATCACGCTTGGTCATGACAATGGAATTAATTAAGCCCTCTGATTTTATATGTAATTGTTCGCTCTCAAAGGTTATGTAAAGGGGTGTCATGGTACGCTGTGCGATATCGTTTATTAGTGCAACGAGCTCACTAATTGGAAATGACCATAACGCTTTGACTTCTTTTGCTGCCCCTAATCCAACATTGCGAAGTGGCACCTCAAAAAACCTCCCGCTATCTTCAATAACCTCTCCGCTGGAACTCCTTTGTATCCAGCTTACTGGCACGCGGTTGTCTTTAACTGAGCCTGCACCTTCAAATATTTTTTGGGAAAGAACCAATTCTGGATGATATGTAGCGGCTCTCTGCCTCTTCATTTCTTGCACAGCCCAAAGTGCCGCTAATGCCGCCAAGCATGCGCCTATACTCGAAAATAAAGCGATTATTTGATCAATCGTCATTAGAATCTATTTTCCTATTAATTTACATTCTCAAAACAACGCTAGGCGTAGATTGGCGACAACTCTTAAGTACTGGTATAATGCCAAACCACTGAATTGTCTTGACTAAAAAAACCCGTACTTCCGTTCTCAGTTGCTCAAGAAAATATAATGAGCCTCCGTACTTGAGAATAAACTGCCTATTTTTGTCCATTTTTGCGTTTATCGAAGTACGGAGATAATCATAAAAATGGCAGAAATCCTCACTGCCGGAGGATCCTCAAAAACTATCGGAAAATAGTTTCCGAAAAAGGTCTGGAGGTGTGTAGTTACCACCGCAACTGCTCCGTTATAGCCCAACCATAAGCAAAAAAGCTACTCTCAAAACCCGTACCTTGCTGTCACGGATACAACGCATAGCGTAAGAAGTTGACTCGCTACTAATTTGCTTGAACAATGGTTACCCATTTAAGTAAATCACATCCCAAATTTCAGGGCGCTAAAACAAAAGTCTCCGCCGAGAAGACGGTGCACATTCTTTCAGGTGCTGTTCGTGGGTTTAAAATCGTAGCAAAGGATGTTCCCGAAATCCGTTCGTTGATTAAGGAACTTCTCATTCTCTTGTTAGGTGATTAATCGCATAGTGAGCGTGAATAAGAGATGTCATTTCAATCTGTATTATATAGACAATCGCCGTCGTGCTGAAGTCCAAACCGGGCCAGCGTTCATTGTAAACTCGGAATTACCGGAATTTGTAGGAAGGACGGGTAGATGCCGCCGCCGTGAATGACATGGACACCAGCGTTGTTGGTAGGCAGCGGCGGCAGCTTTGGCATGAACGCCAGCAGGCCAGTGGGCGGTGCACCAGGCGGAGCGGTAAACTCATGTCCCGCGATCGTCAGGCGCAGCTGCTCACCGGCATGAAAGATCTCCGAAGCTGGCATGATCGCTATATCGACCGGAACGATCTCGCCAGGATGTAGCATCTCGGGTTGGTCGAAAGATTGAATCGGCATGAAATCTGTAGAAAGCGTGG
>Ga0116226_10000215_pt1 | contig 47112 bp, 37 predicted proteins | sample S1TSphfallax_FD_89692 | JGI IMG/M metagenome (GOLD analysis project Ga0116226, IMG submission 89692) | Host-associated microbial communities from peat moss isolated from Minnesota, USA - S1T2_Fa - Sphagnum fallax MG | ecosystem: Host-associated > Plants > Peat moss > Unclassified | place: USA... | reverse complement strand
CGGAGACGCTGGACGCCGTGGATATGGCCCACCGCGCCGCCTATACCGCCGTGATGTCCCACCGCTCCGGCGAAACCGAAGACGCCACCATCGCGGACCTCGCCGTTGCCACCAATTGCGGACAGATCAAGACCGGCTCTCTGGCCCGCTCCGACCGGCTGGCCAAATATAATCAGTTGCTGCGAATCGAAGAAGCGCTGGGCGACGAAGCCGTCTTCGCCGGGCGCGGCGCTTTTCGGATTTAGGCGGGTCTAACGGTTCGTCAGGGTCGGCAGGCGAATGATGAATTTAGAACAAAGCGACAACTTGTCCACTTTCGATAATACGAAGTTGCGGTACAAACGCCATGAGTGCGGGGTGCGCCTGGCGCCTCCCGACCCCCTGTAAGGGCGAAATTAACGCTCTTTAAGCGATACAGGGATCTCGCCAGGGAATCGCCTCGGAAAGGTTCATGTTCGCAAACTTGAAACCCTATCTGCCGACTGCGGTCTTCGCGCTGGGCATATTCTATTTCGGCTATCAGGCGTTTACCGGCGACCGGGGCATGCTGACGGCGCCGCGCCGGGAGGTGGCGCTTGCGGCGCGTCAGCAGGATCTGAAGCGGCTGGAGGCGGAACGCGCCGATCTGGAGACCCAGGTGCGTCTTCTGAGCGATGAGGGTCTGTCGCGGGATTTGCTGGATGAGCGGGCGCGGGAGGTGCTAGGCTTTACGGATCCCAATGACTTCATCATTCGCAGGCCCCACGCAGCCGATTGAGGCGCCGCCTCCGTGTTAACCCTATGGGCAGGAGCGATGGGGCGAGATTGTCTCTTTCCCCAAGGGCTGTGGCGATCTAGACAGACCGTTGCGTAACGGAAGGATAACAAGATGGCGCGAGCGGCCAAGGCGGCGGCGCAGGCGGCGGACGGAGAGTCGAATAGCGGCATTCCAAATGGGCCGACCCAGGCGGACATGCTGGGCTGGTACAAGGATATGCTGCTCATCCGTCGGTTTGAGGAGCGGGCCGGCCAGCTCTACGGCATGGGATTGATCGGCGGCTTCTGCCATCTTTACATAGGCCAGGAGGCGATTGCGGTGGGCATGCAGTCCATCGCCGGCCCGGCCGACCAAATCATCACCGGCTATCGCGACCATGGCCATATGCTCGCCGCCGGCATGGACCCCAATGAGGTCATGGCCGAACTGACGGGCCGCGCGGCCGGCGCCGCCAAGGGCAAGGGCGGGTCCATGCACATGTTCTCGCATGAAAAGAATTTTTTCGGCGGCCACGGCATTGTCGGCGCCCAAGTGCCTTTGGGGACCGGCCTGGCGCTGGCTAACTGGTATCGACGGGACGGCCGGGTCAGTTTCGCATACTTCGGCGACGGCGCCGCGAATCAGGGCCAAGTCTATGAAGCCTTTAACATGGCTCAACTTTGGAAGCTGCCTGTCGTTTATGTGATCGAAAACAATCAGTACGCCATGGGCACCAGCGTGGCCCGCGCCTCCGCTGAGACGGAGCTTTATAAGCGCGGCATCTCCTTCGATATTCCCGGCGAGCCAGTGGACGGCATGGATATCGAGGCCGTGCGCGACGCAGGCGCCCGGGCCGCTGAGCATGCGCGCTCCGGCCAGGGGCCGTATATTCTGGAAATGAAGACCTATCGCTATCGCGGCCACTCCATGTCCGACCCCGCCAAGTATCGCACGCGCGATGAGGTGGACGAGGTGCGCAAGACCCGCGATCCCATAGACCACCTGCGCGACCAGCTTGAACAGCGGGGCTTTGCGGACGAGGCCCAGCTCAAGGCCATAGACAGCGACGTGAAAAAGATCGTGGCCGAAGCGGCGGAATTCGCCCGCACGGCGCCGGAGCCCGATCCGTCCGAACTCTATACCGATGTTTACGCCTGAGGCTTGAGATTATGACCGACGTACTCATGCCGGCGCTTTCCCCCACCATGGAGGAGGGCACGCTGGCGAAATGGAATATCAAGGTGGGCGACCTGGTCTCTTCCGGAGACGTTATCGCGGAGATTGAGACCGATAAGGCGACCATGGAGGTCGAGGCCGTCGACGAAGGGGTGGTCGAGGCCATTCTGGTGCCCGCGGGATCTGAAGGCGTGAAGGTGAATACGCCCATCGCCCGGTTAAAAGGCGAGGGCGCCGGCGCGGCCGCAGCCCCCGTCGCTGAGGCGACGCCCCCTGCGCCAGTCGCCGCTCCAACCGGAGTAGAGGTTGTTGCGCCGCCGAGCCCGGCGCCTACGCCGGAACCGGACCTGCCCAGCGATACGAAATTCATCCGCACCACGGTTCGCGACGCGTTGCGCGACGCCATGGCTGAGGAAATGCGCCGCGACGGGGACGTCTTCCTGATGGGCGAGGAGGTCGCTCAGTATCAGGGCGCCTATAAGGTGAGCCGCGACCTGCTGCAGGAGTTCGGGGATCGGCGGGTGATTGATACGCCGATCACGGAATATGGCTTTGCAGGTTTGGGTATCGGCGCGGCCTTTACGGGATTGAGGCCGATTGTCGAGTTCATGACGTTTAACTTCGCCATGCAGGCTATTGACGCCATTATCAATTCGGCTGCGAAGACACGCTATATGTCCGGCGGTCAGATGAGCTGTCCGATCGTGTTCCGCGGGCCAAATGGCGCGGCGGCGCGGGTGGGGGCTCAGCACAGCCAGGACTATGCGGCCTGGTACGGCTCCGTGCCCGGCCTGATCGTGATTGCCCCTTATGACGCGGCCGACGCCAAGGGCTTGTTGAAGTCAGCGATCCGCGATCCCAACCCGGTCGTCTTCCTGGAAAACGAAATGCTGTACGGGCACGAGTTTGATGTGCCCGAAGGCGACGACATTCTCGTCCCCATCGGCAAGGCGAAGGTGCGCCGTATGGGTCAGCATGTAACCATCACCGCCTTCTCCCGCATGGTCGGCTTCGCCTTGGAGGCGGCGGACATTCTCGCCAAGGACGGGATCGAGGCGGAGGTCGTCGATATCCGCACAATCCGCCCCCTGGATCATCAAACGATTGTCGAGAGCGTGAAGAAGACCAATCGCCTGGTCAGCCTGGAAGAGGGCTGGGGCCCCATGGGCGTCGGCGCCGAAGTCTGTCAGCGCGTCACAGAAAACGCCTTTGATTTCCTCGATGCGCCGCCGACGCGGATTTATGGCGAGGACGTACCCATGCCCTACGCCGCCAATCTGGAAGCCCTGGCCATTCCGTCGCTGGAAAAGATCGTCGCCGCCGTCAAATCGGTCTGCTATCGATGAGTGGCGGCGCGTCAATGATCTGGCGCGCCGGCGGTTGCCACTGTGGCGCAGTGCGGTTTGAAGTTGAGCTGCCGCGTGAGGTGGAGGCGCAGACCTGCAACTGCTCCATCTGCGAAAAGACCGGGTTTGTACATGTCATTGTGCCGGATAGCCGATTTCGGTTGATTTCTGGAAACGATCACCTGACGCGCTATGACTTTAACACCAAGGTGGCCCAGCATTTGTTTTGCGACATTTGCGGTGTGAAAAGCTTTTATCGGCCCCGGTCGAATCCGGATGGCTGGTCGGTCAACGGCCGCTGTCTTGATGCGTCCGACGATCTGATACTGGAGATTAAACCCTTTAATGGGCGCAACTGGGAGGCCAACGCCGCGGCGCTGGCCCATCTCAGCCAAGCCTGATCCCAACCGTCGGCGCGCGTCTTTCGCGAGCCGCTCCGCCTGAGAATGAGACCATGACCGACATTCTGATGCCCGCCCTGTCGCCCACCATGGAGGAGGGGACCTTGGCCAAGTGGCATGTCAAGGTTGGGGATACGGTCTCCTCCGGCGACGTGATCGCTGAGATCGAAACCGACAAGGCGACCATGGAGGTCGAGGCGGTGGATGAGGGCGTAGTAGAAGCTATCCTGGTCGCCGAAGGATCGGAAGGCGTGAAGGTGAATACACCCATCGCCCGCCTGACCTCCGAGGCAAGCGCTGCGCAGCCGGCGACGCCTGAGCCGGCCAAAGCGCTGAACGGGCCCAAGGCCAAGGCGGCGGCCAATGACGCGGCTCCGGCGCCTGTCGCGCCCAAGACGGCGGCGCTGAGCGTTGGCGGTTCTGTGCGTATCTTCGCCACGCCCCTGGCTCGCCGCATCGCTGAGCAAAAGGGCATAGACCTTTCCACTGTGGTCGGTAGCGGCCCCCATGGGCGGATCATTAAGGCCGATATCGAAGCGTCCAAGCCCGGCGCCGCGCCTGCAGCCAAGACCGCGCCTGCCCCTGCCGCCGCTACGTCTGCGTCGGCCTACGTGCCGGGTCCCGCCAAGTCGCTGGAGCAACTCGGCATTGCGCCGGGCACCTACGATCTTGTTCCGCTCGACGGCATGCGCAAGACCATCGCCCGGCGCATGACTGACAGCTTCCGCGATATTCCGCACTTTCCGCTGACCATAGACCTGGAAATCGATCGGCTGTTGGACGCACGGGTTCGGATCAACGGCGCTCTGGAAAAGCAGGGCGTCAAGGTTTCCGTCAATGATCTGATCATCAAGGCCTGCGCCGCCGCCTTGAAAGCGGTGCCGGAGGCCAACGCTTCCTATTCGCCTGAGGGTCTGGCCCTGCATCATCATGCGGATATCGCCGTGGCCGTGGCCATCGACGGCGGCCTGATCACGCCCATTGTCCGTTCGGCCGAAACGCGCAGTCTATCCGACATCTCCACCACTATGAAGGATCTGGCGGAGCGGGCGCGATCCCGCAAATTGAAGCCTGAAGAGTTCCAGGGCGGCACCTTCTCTCTTTCCAACCTCGGCATGATGGGGATCAAATCCTTCGCCTCGATCCTGAATGAGCCCCAAGGCTGCATTCTCTCGGTCGGCGCTGGCGAAAAGCGCGCCGTCGTGAAAAACGACCAGCTTGCCATTGCGACCGTCATGACCGTCACCCTGACCTGCGATCACCGGGTGGTGGACGGCGCCATCGGCGCGCGATGGCTACAGGCATTCAAGACCTTCGTTGAAGACCCGATCACGCTCCTCGCCTAGCGGCCCAGCGGCGGATCATTGACGGCGGCGAGACCAGAGCTTCGCCGCATGAGCTTTTGTCGCCGGCTGCAGGTTCGCAGACCCAGGCGGCGTATCCACAGCGCTTCGGCGCGAACAAAGAGGCGCCCCGAATGGCTCTCGATTTTGATCTGATCGTCATTGGCTCTGGCCCCGGCGGCTATACGGCGGCCATCCGCGCGGCTCAATTGGGCCTGAAGGTTGCGATTATTGAGCGGGAGTCGCTGGGCGGCATTTGCCTGAACTGGGGCTGCATCCCCACCAAGGCCCTGCTCAAGTCCGGCGACATTTATGAGCAGCTAAGCCATGTGGCTGACTATGGCTTGTCTACGCAAAAGCCGGCGTTTGACTTTGAAAAGGTGATCGGCCGGTCCCGCGCCGTAGCCAAACAGCTCAATGGCGGCGTCGGCTATCTGATGAAGAAGAACAAGATCGACGTGATCGAAGGGACGGCCAAGCTGGAAAAGGGCGATCCGGCCCCCAAAGTGATTGTAGCGTTGAAGGCGGGCGGGTCGCGCACCATGCAGGCAAAATCGGTCATCCTGGCCACAGGGGCCCGGGCGCGGGTTATCCCCGCCATAGGCCTCGTAGGCGATGGGGACCGGATCTGGACCTATCGGGAGGCGATGACGCCTAAGGCCTGCCCCAAGACCCTGCTTGTCATCGGCTCCGGCGCAATTGGATTGGAGTTCGCCAGCTTCTACTGCGCGCTCGGCTCGGCCGTCACCGTTATTGAGGCCGTGGACCGCATCCTGCCTGTAGAGGATGAAGAGGTCTCGGCTGCCGCCAAGCGCGCCTTGGAAAAGCGCGGCATCAAGTTTCGCGTGGGCGCCAAGGTGACGAAGCTCGCCAAGACCGCCGAGGGTGTAACGCTCAATCTGGAGGCCGGCGGCAAGGCTGAAACTCTGACGGCTGAACGGGCCATCGTCGCGGTGGGTATTGAAGGCAATGTAGAAAACCTGGGCCTGGAGGCTCTGGGCGTGAAGATTGATCGCGGCCATGTGGTGATAGACGCCCATACCGAAACCGGCGTTAAGGGACTTTACGCCATCGGCGATGTGGCCGGTCCGCCCTGGCTGGCGCATAAGGCCAGCCATGAAGCCGTACATTGTGTCGAGCATATCGTCGGCAATCATCCCGCGCCGTTGAAGGCGCCTATACCCGGCTGCACCTATACTAATCCGCAGGTAGCGTCGGTGGGCTTGACCGAGGCGCAGGCCAGCCAGGGCGGTCGGCCGATCAAGGTGGGGCGTTTCCCGTTCAAGGCTAATGGCCGAGCCATCGCCGCGGGAGAAACCGACGGCTTCGTCAAGACCGTATTCGACGCCAAGACCGGTCAACTCCTCGGCGCCCACATGATCGGGGCCGAGGTAACCGAAATGATCCAGGGCTTTGCGCTGGCTATGACCTTGGAGGCGACGGAGGCGGAGATCATGGCAACCGTCTTTCCCCACCCCACCATGTCCGAAGCCATGCACGAGGCCAGCCTGGACGCCTATGGCATGGTGCTGAACATCTAGACGGACTTTGATCCGGATCGCGGCGGAGCGCCTGACTGGCGAATAAGGGTTGGGCTCGCTAAATAGGTAGGGATGAGAATGGAGGCGCGTGCGCCCTTGCTGAGTCTTGAAACCCTGGCTGCGCGTCCGGCCGCCACATCGCCCTTTCCGCACCTAACCGCGGAGGGCCTGTTGCCCGAGACCTTGAAGGTCGACCTAGCGCGTGATTTTCCGGACGAGAGCAAGACGGGTTTCTTCCCTGTCGAACAGCTCTCGTACGGTGAGAGTTTCGCCAAGCTGCTTGAGGATCTGCGTTCGCCGGAATTTTCTCGCATCGTCGGTGAAAAACTTAACCGTGACCTCGTCAATCGGCCCCAGATGATTGTGGTCCGCAAATGGTCCGCTAGCAAGGATGGCCGCCCGCATACGGATGGCGAAGACAAGGTGGCGACCGCCTTGGTCTATCTGAACGACGATTGGGGTAGCGAGGGCGGCGCCCTGCGGTTCCTCGCTGGGCCGGACCTGGATGGACCGGGAACGGACCCCATTCCGGCGCGCTATGGCGGGTTCGCCGCCTTCGCTCGAACGGACGATTCCTGGCACGGGCACAAGCCGTTTGCGGGAGAGCGCCGGGTCGTTCAAGTATTCTGGTTGAAGGATGAGGACGCCGCCGCCCGCAAGACCAAGCGGCATAAGCGAACCAACTTCCTTAAAGCCCTGTTTTCGTTCTAAACCCGTCCATGGCCCTGGTTATCGACACGACAGCGCGCGCCGCTCGCCACCCGGAAAAGCAAAAGCGGGCGGATAGCCAGGTGCTGCGAAAGCCGGACTGGCTCCGAGTTCGCGCGCCGGGCTCGGCCGGCTATCTGGAAACGCGCAATATCGTCAAAACCCATGGACTGACGACGGTTTGCGAAGAGGCGGCTTGCCCAAATATCGGCGAATGCTGGTCCGTGCGTCACGCTACTATGATGATCATGGGCGAGACTTGCACACGGGCCTGCGCCTTTTGTAATGTCGCCACTGGCCTTCCCAATGCGCTTGATCCGACTGAACCGCGCCGTGTGGCCGATGCGGTGGCGAAGATGGGCCTGAAGCATGTGGTGATCACATCTGTCGACCGCGACGATCTCGCCGATGGCGGCGCCCAACATTTCGCCGATGTGGTCCGGGCCATCCGGGCCGCCGCGCCGGAAACGACGATTGAAATTCTGACGCCGGATTTTCTGCGTAAGCCTGTTGAGGCGGCCCATCTGGTAATCGACGCCAAGCCAGATGTGTTCAACCACAACCTGGAAACCGTGCCGCGACTCTATCTCAGCATCCGTCCCGGCGCCCGGTATTATCATTCGCTTCGCCTGCTGGAGCGGGTCAAGGAACGTGACCCGACCCAATTCACCAAGTCTGGCCTTATGGTCGGCCTGGGCGAGACCAAGGAAGAATTGATGCAGGTGATGGACGATATGCGCTCCGCCGGCGTCGATTTTATCACCATCGGCCAGTACCTGCAGCCCACCCGCAAACATGCCCCCATTGACCGGTTCATCGCACCAGATGAATTCGTCGCCTACGAGTCCATAGCCCGCGCCAAGGGGTTTCTCATGGTGTCCGCGAGCCCCCTCACGCGCTCCTCCCATCATGCTGGCGAGGATTTCGCCCGCCTGCGCGCTGCGCGTGAGTCCATGCTGGCGAGGGCAGGGGCCTGAGAAGGCCGGGTATAAAGCCATGCGCCACCATGTTCGCCGCATCCTGCCCTACACGCCGGACCAGCTCTTCAATCTGGTGGGCGATGTGGCGCGCTATCCTGAGTTTGTGCCCTGGATCACCTCCATGCAGGTCAAGGATGAGCGCCAGCTTGACGGAGGCCGCACCAGCCTAGTCGCTCACGCCGCCGTCGGCTTTTCGTTTTTGAAGGAGCGGTTCGCCACGGGCGTTTTGCGCACGCCCGTCAGCCGCCAAATTGATGTTTCGCTTATCTCCGGCCCGTTCAAGCTGTTGCAGAATCGCTGGCGGTTTCAACCCCATCCCGCTGGATGTGAGGTCGTGTTCGATATTGATTTTGAGTTCAAGGCCAAGGTGCTCGACCTGTTGCTTAAAGCTAATTTCGGACTGGCTGTGGATCGGTTGATCGCCTGTTTCGAAGGACGGGCCAGAAGCCTTTATGGCCAACCCGCCGTGCCGACTGTCCTCAGTCCAGTCGCGCCTGAAGCAGGTTGAGCGCTGTCAAAAGCGCCAGATGACGGACCCGGCCGCGACCCAGGTCGCCGAATTCGGCTTTGTGACAAAGGATTGCGCCGCCTCTGACCGCAGTCGCGAAGTGGACTAGCCCCACCGGCTTTTGCGCTGTGCCGCCGCTCGGACCGGCGATCCCCGTAATGGAAACGGTCAGTTCGGCGCCCGAAGCGTCGAGCGCACCCTGGGCCATGGCCGCCGCCACCTCAGAAGATACCGCGCCGTGGCTGATCAACAGTGCTTCAGGCACGTCGAGAAGGGAGGATTTTGCAGCATTAGAATAGGTGACGACGCCCCGATCAAACACATCGGAAGAGCCGGCGATATCCGTGAGGGCCGCCGCGACGAGGCCGCCGGTGCAGCTTTCCGCCGTCGCGATCCGCCAGCCTTTCTGGCGTGACGCCGCAAGAATGGCAGTCGCCAGGGCAGTCGTCTCTGCGTCAAAGCTGTTCAAACCGGCGTCTCCACCGTGCAGACGGCCTGAGCAGCTAGCCCCTCGCGCCGGCCCGTAAAGCCCATTTCTTCGGTCGTGGTCGCCTTGACACTGATCCGGTCCAGGGGCAGGCCCAGGAGATCGGCCAAGCGCTGACGCATGGCCGCGCGGTGGGGTTTCACCTTGGGGCGTTCGCAGATCAGCGTGACGTCAGCGTTCAGGATTTTGCCGCCTTTCGCCCGAACCAGCTCTACGGCGTGTAGCAAGAACTGATCCGACGCCGCACCACGCCACTTCGGATCTGTCGGTGGGAAATGATCGCCGATATCGCCTTCGCCGATGGCGCCGAGAATGGCGTCCGTCAGGGCGTGCAGGCCCGCGTCAGCATCGGAGTGGCCGATCAGGGTCTGATCGTGGGGGATTTCGACGCCGCAGAGCCAGACCGATTCGCCGGGTCCGAACCTGTGGGCATCCACGCCCTGTCCTACCCGAGTGATACGCGCGGCGCCGGCCAAACGCTCCGCCATGGGAAAGTCCTCCGCATAGGTCAGTTTCATCAACATGGCGTCGCCCGGCGTCAGGGCTATGGAGCCGCCGAACCGCTCTACAATCGCGGCGTCGTCCGTTGGTGTTTCGCCCTCGGGCCAGGCCGCATAGGCGGCTTCCAATATCTTGTAATGAAAAGCCTGGGGCGTCTGGGCTCGCCAAACCCCTGCACGGTCGACCGTCCGCATAATTCGGCCGGAGGCGGCGGCGAACTTCAAGGTGTCGCTGACGGGCAGGGCCGGGACGGCGCCGTCGTGCGTCTCCAGAACCGCAATCAGGAGGTCAACATGCGCCTTGGTCACGAAAGGGCGGGCGGCGTCGTGAATCAGCACAGCTTCCTGCGCGTGGGCTTCAAGAGCGCGTAGGCCGTTGCGGACCGAGTCAATACGCTCCATCCCGCCCGGCGTCAGCCTAACGCCCTTGAGATCGCCCAGAAGCTCTGCCGCCCGATCCATTTCACCCGCCGGGCAGACGACTACCACATCTTCAGCGCCGGCGCCGACCAGCGCCTCCGCCGACCATCTGACGACGGGACGCCCCAATAGCTGACGCCATTGCTTGGGCAGATCGCCGCCTGCGCGCAAACCCGCGCCGGCCGCGACAATGATAGCGGAAAATCTCATGACCGCGCTTTTGACGGCGATAGCGGCGCTTGTCTAGATTGAAGCGCATAGGCAACAAGCTGTTGAATTTGAGGCACAGTAGGTTAGGTTGCCGCCATGTCAGACGCCACTGTGGCCGACGCGCGCGAAAGCCCAACCTATCCAGGCGCACCGCTGGATGCGGCGACCCGGCCGCTTGCGCGTTATGTCTTCACCACGCTTTTCGCTGTTTCAGCCCTCGTTACTGCGGTGGCCGCCCTGGCGACGTCGGGCGCCCATTCTGTTTCTGCGCCCAGCAAGGCTATTTTGATTGTCTTGTCGATCAATCTGATCGTCATTTTGGGTTTAGCTGCAGTTGCCGGTTGGCGCGTGCTGAGCCTGTTCGGCCCCACGGCGCGAGACGCCGCCGTCCGCCTGCATCGTCGATTCGTAATCCTGTTTGCCGCCGCCGCCATGGCGCCCGCTGTGATCATCGCCCTTTTTTTTGGGCTTCTGGTGACGCAGGGCGTCGAAAACTGGTTTTCGAGCCGGGTGCGCAATGTGGTGGATAACGCCGACATCGTTTCGCGCGCCTATTTGCGGGAGCAGGAAGAGTTCATCCGTAACCGTATGGGGCCGATGGCCGACGATCTGAACCGTAATATCGCGGACTTTGACCGAAGCCGGGTGCATTTCAGCGCCCTTTTAGCGGCCGAGGTGGTGGAGCGAGACATGGGGGCGGTCTACGTCATTGATGGGGAGGGGCGTGTTCTCGCGCGAGCTGAGCAGTCGTCTGCGCCGCCCTACCAGGCGCCACCGGCGACGCAGATTCAGGCGGCGGCAAAGGCCGAGGTGGAAACACCGTTTTCGTCGGACTATTTGCGCGGCTTGGTGCGGCTGGCCGCCTATCCCGATGCCTACCTTTATGTAGCGCGACCGTTCGGCGAGGGCATAATGGCCCAGGTTCGTCGCTCGCAACAGTCTGTAATCGCCTATCACGAGGCTGACCAGAATCGCTTGCGCCTGCAAAGCATTTTCATTCTGACCTATCTCAGCACAGTGCTGTTGGTGCTGGTCGGCGCCATCTGGGTAGGTATGACGGTGGCGATTCAGATCGCCGCCCCCGTCGCACGACTGGTGCAGGCGGCGGATCGGGTGGCCGGCGGCGATCTGGGCCCCCGTGTCGATAACCGCCGCGACCCAGAAGAAATAGCGGTCCTGTCGCGGGCTTTCAACCGAATGACCAGCGAACTCCAAACCCAGCAGGCGGAACTGCGCACCGCGAGCCTGGAAGCGCAGACGCGGCGTCGGTTTATTGAGGCAGTGCTGTCCGGCGTCAGCGCCGGCGTGATCGGGCTTGATCCTGCGGGGCGGATTTCAGCGACGAATTATCGGGCGCTGACGCTGCTTGGTTTGGGTGAAAGCGGCGCACATGGCCGGCCTCTGATCGACGTGGCGCCGGAATTCGTCGACGTCGTCACGCGCGCCGGCGCGGCTCTAGATGCTGAGGCTGAGGTTGACGTTGTACGCGGCGCTGAGATGCGACGGCTAAGGGTACGGGCGTCGAGCCGTAATGAAGGCGGAGTGGTGTTGACCTTTGACGATATTACACGCCTCGTCACCGCGCAGCGCAACGCCGCCTGGCGGGATGTGGCGCGTCGGATCGCCCATGAAATCAAAAATCCGCTGACCCCGATTCAGCTTTCGGCGGAACGAATTCGGCGTAAGTATCGTCGCGAGATTCAGTCCGACGTGGAAACCTTTGATCGCTGTACGGAGACGATTATTCGTCAGGTCGGCGATATCGGTCGGATGGTGGATGAGTTCTCATCCTTCGCCCGCATGCCGGCGCCGCAGTTCGCCGATGCCGACGCCTGTGAACTTCTGCGTCAAGCCTGCTTCTCCCAGCGCGTCGGCTATCCGCAGATCGAGGTCGATTGCCTCACCCCGGATCGCCCAATGTCATTGCATTGTGATGCAGGTCTGGTGTCCCAGGCCCTGCTCAATGTCTTGAAGAACGCCGGGGAGGCGGTCGCCGCGAGACTGGCGACGACGGGGGCCCCCGAAGGGCGTATTATAGCTCGGCTCGTGATCGAGCGAGCGTTCGTTGTCTTCGAAATTGAGGACAATGGCGTCGGTCTGCCCACCAAAAATCGTGACCGACTGACGGAGCCCTATGTCACCACCCGAGAAAAAGGCACGGGCCTGGGTCTGGCGATCGTAAAGCGCATTTGTGAGGAGCATGGGGGAGACCTGGACCTCGCTGACGCCTCCCAAGCGCCCGGCGCAAAAGCGTCCCTACGCTTCGCCCGCCAGATTGCAGAGCATTCACAACAATCCAAGGTCGCAGCTGAAGGCCTGGCGACGGTATGAGGTTTTTCTGATGACGACTGATATCCTCGTTGTCGATGACGAGGCCGATATTCGTGACCTTGTCGGCGGCATATTGGAAGATGAAGGCTATTCTGTGCGAACGGCGGCGGACTCCGATTCCGCCTTGGCCGCCATTCGCGCGCGGCGTCCCGCCCTCTTGATTTTGGACATCTGGATGCAGGGCGGTGGGCTGGATGGCCTTGAGCTATTGGACCTTATCAAGACCCTTGATGCGGACCTGCCGGTCCTGATGATCTCCGGGCACGGTACAATTGAAACAGCCGTCAGCGCGATACGGCGCGGCGCCTATGATTTTCTTGAAAAGCCGTTCAAGTCGGACCGACTGATCCTGCTGGTGGAGCGGGCGCTTGAAGCGACGACCCTGCGCCGGGAAAACCGCCGCCTGCGCACCCAGGCGATTGCGCCTGACGGCATGGTCGGGCGTTCCGCCGCCGTCCAGCAATTACGACAGTTGATCAGCAAGGTCGCCCCCGCCAATAGCCGTGTGCTGATCACGGGGCCGGCGGGCGCCGGCAAGGAGCTTGTGGCCCGCCTCATTCATGAGCAGAGCCCGAGGGCGCGCAATGAATTCGTCGCCCTCAGCGCAGCGGGCATGACGCCGGAGCGGATGGATTTGGAGCTGTTCGGCGAGGAAGGCGAGGCGGGCAAGCCGAGGAAGATCGGCGTTTTTGAACGCGCCCATGGGGGCACCCTGTTCCTAGACGAAGTGGCGGACATGCCGCGGGAAAGTCAGGGGCGCATTTTGCGGGTTCTGGTCGAACAACGCTTCCGTCGCGTCGGCGGCGATCAGAATGTGCAGGTAGATGTGCGTGTTATCTCCGCGACCGCGCGTAATCTTCGAGAGGAGATCGAGGCGGACCGCTTTAGAGAAGATTTGTTTCACAGGTTGAATGTTGTGCCGGTCCGGGTGCCCGGCTTGTCTGAACGGCGTGAGGATATCGCCGAACTGGTCGCCTATTTCATCGACCGGATCAGCGAAGCGACGGGCCTGCCGAGGCGTCAGCTCGGTGAAGACGCCATCGCCACCCTTCAGGTCCACGACTGGCCGGGAAATGTGCGCCAGCTTCGTAACAATATAGAGCGCCTGCTGATCCTGGCGACGGGAGACCCGAACGACATAATTACGGCGGAAATGCTTCCCTCGGAGGTTGCGTCTGCAGGCGCGGCTGGGGCCATGGGGCCGGAACGCATTATCGCTCTTCCGCTTCGCGACGCGCGGGAGGTTTTTGAACGTGAATATCTCGCTGCGCAGATTCTTCGTTTCGGCGGCAATATTTCCCGCACGGCCACCTTTATCGGCATGGAGCGTTCAGCCCTGCACCGTAAGCTAAAATCGCTCGGCGTATCGCCCCTGCGCGGCGCCGATGATGGCGAGGTCGAGTGATGTCGCGCATCGCCTACGTCAACGGCCGTTATCAGCCTCATGGTCAGGCCTCTATTCATGTGGAGGATCGGGGCTTTCAGTTCGCGGACGGCGTGTACGAAGTCTGGGCCGTCCTTGGCGGTCGGCTCGCGGATACGAACGGGCATTTTGAGCGCCTTTGGCGAAGTCTCGGCGAACTAGGTATCGCTGTTCCCATGACGCGACCGGCTTTGGAGCGCGTCCTATATGAAACCTTGCGGCGCAATCGCGTTAGAAATGGCATCGTCTATTTGCAGATAACCCGCGGAACGGCCCGCCGCGACCATGCCTTTCCGCCACACGATATTCCGGCGACGGTGGTCGTTACGGCGCGCAGCCAAGATATGGAAGAACTTGAGGCCAAGGCAGGCAAAGGCGTCGCTGTCGTCACCCAGCCTGACATTCGATGGGGGCGTTGCGATATCAAGACGGTAGGGCTCCTGCCCAATGTGCTGGCCAAACAGGCGGCGCGAGCGGCCGGCGCTTATGAGGCCTGGCTGATAGATGCGCAGGGCTTTGTCACCGAGGGGGCCTCAACCAATGCCTGGATCGTCGCCGCCGACGGCGTGTTGGTAACGCGCGACATCCAGTCCAACATTTTACGGGGCGTCACACGAAAATCCGTGCTTGAACTGGCGCAAGCGCTGCAATTACGCGTGGAACAACGTCCCTTTACCCTTGAAGACGCCCTGTCTGCGAAAGAGGCGTTTATCACGGCTGCGTCCGCCTTCGTCACACCGGTTGTCCGGATCGACGGCCGGCCTGTCGGCGATGGCGAGCCAGGCCCCGTCGTAAAGCGACTTAGGAGCCTTTATCTAGACGCCATGCTTTCTTATGCTTAGATGACCTTGCTCCACGGGTGTTCAAAGATGCGTGAGCCTGTTCCCTTTGTGTGTGCCGCAGCGTTTCTGGCTTCGGTGATCTTCTAGGAATTACAATGTCGAACGAAAAAAAGCAGAATCTCCAAGACACCTTTTTGAACAGTGTTCGAAAGACCAAGACGCCTCTGACGATCTTTCTGGTCAACGGAGTGAAATTGCAGGGCGTGGTGACGTGGTTTGATAATTTCTGCGTCCTTCTGCGTCGCGATGGTCAGTCACAACTTGTTTATAAACATGCCATTTCCACCATCATGCCGGCCCAGCCAGTCCAACTCTACGAGCCGAGCCTTGACGGGGATGACGACTAGGATGCAGCGCGGTTGAACGCCTTAACGCCGTCGGACAAGGTTGCAGGCGCGGTCGAAAAACCGCGTTTAATCGACCGCGACGCCGGCTTTCAGCGGGCCCTAGTTCTGCATCCTGCGAAAACTAGGGGCGAGGGCCTACGCCCGCCGGAGGCGCGACTGGATGAGGCCGTGGGCCTGGCCAAAGCGCTCGATCTCCAGGTCGTTGATGCACACCTTGTTTATCTGCGCGCCTCTACACCGGCCACTCTGTTCGGCAAGGGCCGGGTGTCGGAAATTGCCGTGGATTGCGCGCGGGAGGATGTGCAGGTGGTCGTGGTCGACGACGCCCTGACGCCGGTTCAGCAGCGCAATCTGGAAAAAGCCTGGAACACCAAGGTTGTAGATCGTACGGGCTTGATCTTGGAAATTTTTGCGCGCCGCGCTCGGACGCGCGAAGGCAAGCTTCAGGTAGAACTGGCGCGTCTGGCCTATGAACGGTCTCGACTGGTTCGCACCTGGACCCACCTGGAGCGGCAGCGCGGCGGTTTCGGCTTTCTCGGCGGCCCCGGCGAAACTCAGATTGAGGCGGATAGACGCTTACTCGCCGACAGGATGGCCCGCTTGCGCAAGGACTTGGAGGAGGTTCGGCGCACCCGCGCGCTGCATCGGGCGGCGCGCAAGCGCACACCTTATCCGGTCATCGCTTTGGTCGGCTATACCAACGCCGGCAAATCGACCCTGTTCAACGCTCTGACGGACGGGCAGGTTCTGGCGCAGGATTTGCTGTTTGCGACCCTGGACCCGACTTTGCGCAGCCTCAATCTGCCGGACGGTCGTCCCGCCATCCTGTCCGATACGGTCGGCTTTATCTCAGATCTGCCGCATGAATTGGTCGCCGCCTTCCGCGCCACTTTGGAGGAGGTGCTGGAAGCGGATGTCATCTTGCACGTGCGCGATATAGCCGGACACAACAGCGCGGCGGAGGCGGCGGATGTTCAGGAGGTTTTGCGACAGATCGGCCTTGATGACCATATGGATCGGGTCTTGGAGATCTGGAACAAGGCGGATCAACTGGCTTCGGAGGATCGCGGGGTAACCCAGACCCGCGCCGTGCGCGCAGGGGCCGTCGTCGTGTCAGCTTTGACGGGCGAGGGGATGGATGATCTGCGGCTGCGCCTGACCCAATGCGTCGATACTAGCGAGGCTCTGGACCTCACCCTCTCATCCGGCGACGGAGAAGCTTTGGCTTGGCTTTATCGCCATGGGCGCGTTCTGAGCCGCGAGGACGGGGAGGGGGATATGACGCTGACTGTTAAGCTGGACGCCATGGCGCGCGGTCGGTTCGAGCGCCTATTCCCGCAAGCTTTGTTCATTCCTGAGGCTCCCAAGGCGACGACGCAGTTTCGGGGCGTCTAAGCCACCCATCGTTCGGGGCGACCTTCCGCCTGCACTTCAACATCTACGTCCATGCGAACAAAATCTTCGGCTTTGCCGAAATAGGCACCGCTTAAAGGCGAGGCGTCCGCTGGATGGCTTGTCATCGCCACAAGGACAAGGCCGGCGTCGCCGACCGACCCATGGGTGGGATCGAACGCAACCCAGCCGTGATCGTGCAGGAAGATGGACGTCCAGGCGTGTGTATGTCCACCGCCGCGATGTGGACGTCGCGACAGGCCTTGAACATCAAAACTGTAGCCGGAGCAAAATCGAGCTGCGCAGCCCAGATGATGCGCCGCAGCCATCATCAAGACCGCAAAATCCCGACAACTGCCTCGCCTGGACGCTAGAGTCTCCAGCGGAGATTGTCTCCCCTCTTCAAGACGCAGCGCGTAAGTGAAATCTCGGTAAATCGACTGTGTGGCTGCTGTGAATACCGATAGGAGATCTGTGCCTGTCGCAAGCGCAGCGCAGGCGCAAATCCAATCGTACACCGCATCCCCGCGATTTTCCGGTGTTGATTGCTGATAATCGCTTTTAATAGGCGGGAGATAAGGCTGGCTCATCAGGCGACCTGCGCCGCTATCGCGACCTTGGGTCTCATAGCGAACCGACGCCCCCGAAAACGCGTGCGCCAGGATTGCGACACTCTCAAAAGACAGTTCCGAGGCGATTGCATCAAACTGGGCTATGCCAATCTCATTGCCGACCTCGTCTACAACGAAATGTAGCGAGACGGGCGTCGGTGTGATCTTGAGATCAAAGTCCATGACATGCTGAGTAGGCGTCAGCCAGGGGCGCAGCATCATCCTGTGAGCGCCGAACCTGACGGGTTCGCGATACACGTAACGCGTCAGATGTCGAACGCTTAGAAGTGACATTATGCGCCGAGCGCTACGAAGATCGCGGCCTTGCCGAAAGGGTAGAGGGCCGCCTTTCAACATAATACGGCTATATGGTGGATAGCTGAGCAGAACCCTTCTCAGGGCGCCGAAAAGTTAACGCATTGATCGCCCGGCGAGTTCCAAGCCTCGCGTTGTGAAGCCGGAAATGCGCGACGGGGGAATCCGATCCGCAGCGCGATAGAGAGCTTGCAACTCAAGTACTATAGGATGGAGCGCTGCTTGGTGTGGCGGAGATGGCAAGGGGGGTGCGGCTAGGCCCGCACGAATTGAGTGGACCAAGCTGAGAGCTGCGGCCTTTGACCAGGCCGCGATCTCGTGCGCTGCAACGGGGGTTTGGTTATCCGTCTGCAACCAGATTGTAGTTGCGGCCCCCGCAAGTCTACGCAGTACCCCCAGAACCTCTTCAGCGGCTGCCCGCTCAATGGGGCGCCACCAGCTTTCTAGGGCTGCGCGCTGCTGGGTCGTCTCCGCCAAATTGCTTGCCAAACCGGCTTGGCGGCGCGCCTGATCGATCATCGCTGAAGGATGCTGGTCTTTAGACAGCGCGAGATAGGCGAAGGCGACATTGCGCTCAATGGCTGAGGCAAGATCCAACCGGAGTTGATTGGCGCCCGAACCAGGCCAGAGAAGCAAGCTGGCGCAAAGCGCGATTGCGCCGCCAATCAAGGTATTGCCGGCGCGTGTTAGGACGATGGCGGTTTCACGCACTTCAGGATGGGTCAGGTCCAGGATCAGCACGAAGAGCGGGGTCAGGAAAAATACGAACAAAGTATAATTGACCGGTCGAAATGCCATTGTGGCCACAGCTAGGGGAAATATCAGCAGCAGGAGAGCGGTTGGGGAGACAAACACGAATCCGAGCAACGCCGCCAACGCCCCGCCTAGAACGCTGCCCAAGATGCGTTCAATCCCTCTAGCCCACGTCGTTGCTAACTGCGGCTGCATGATAATGACGACCGTCATGGTCATCCAATAGCCGTAAGACAGGTTAAAGGTGCGCGTGACGACATAGGCTATCGTAACAGCGGTCGCCAAACGTAGGGCGTGACGCAGGTTGGTGGAGCGCCAATGTAGTTCGCCTCGGATCGGCTTAATCAGACGCACCCAAATTGACGAAGGCCCATCAGACGACAATAGACCATCGGTCAAAATGTCGGGCGGGCTGTTGAGCGCATGTCGCGCTTCCTGGGCGCAGGCGACGATAAGAGCCTCGCCCTCCTGTCGAACAAAGGCGCCCTGTTCCAGGCGGGCCAGCGCGCTTTCAAGACGCGCCGGATCGCCGTCCCTTTGCGCCACAAAGCCGCTAAAGCGTTGGAAGACGACGGCGAGGCGTTTAAGGCTCTGGGTAATATGACGCTGGTCTCGCACGCTTGCTGCGGGGCGACGTTCGAGGCTGTCGGTTAGGGCGATCATGAAGGCAAAGGCGCTTTCGGCGGTCGCCAGCCGAGCCTGGAACTGGCTGGCCGTAACGCCCCGGCCGCCGCGCTGGCGCATAACCTGTGCAATACGACGCCGCGCCATCTCGATGGATTCGCGCACTGCCCCTCGATGCTCTTGCGCGTGAAGTCTCCAGGCGGCGTCGCCTGCAGGCGAGGTGATGACGCCTGCAAGGCTCCAGGCCATGCCGGATAGATCTTGAAACGCAGCGGCCAAGGCTGCGCGTGCGGGTTGGAAAGGGTGGATGCGCCAGACGCTAAGACTTAGCAGCGAAGCCCAGATACAGCCGGCCAGAAACAGACCCCCAAAGTAGAGGACTGCGGACGCTGACTCTAACGGTCGCGATATCGTATAGACCGCGTCTACCAGCAGAAGGTTGGATAAGGTGGAGGCTTCTGAACCATAGACCCGCAAGGCGCCCGCCAGCATGGCGAGACCGAAAATAAGGGCTGCCGATTGACCAGCCCCAAGGCTGGCCACGCTTGCGCAGAGCATTGAAATGATCGCGCCGACGAGGGTGAAGCTGATCAGAACCGTCGCCCGAACGCTCGTCGCGCCACCCGGATCTACGAGACAGGTCCAAAAAGCGGCGACCGCAGCCCAACTGATTTCCACGTGGCCCGATAAAACAGCGAAAGCGGTAACGGCCGCGCAGGCTGCGGCAGCCCTAAGACCTTCGCTCAGGCTTGCGGCTTCCGGAGCAAACGTAATGGACCAACGCGCAAGACTGCGCGACCGACCCTTTGGCCAAACATGTAATCTGGACGCAATCCGCCTACCGATTCGAGCCCCCTTTGGTCTGTCTGGACAAGATGGTTTGCACTGATCGACATCTTATTATGGTCTGAGCCCTAAGCCCGAGCCATAATTAAACCGAGTCCCATGGCCCGCATCAGGAAAACGCTGAATTCGCCGCCTCTTCGCCGCCCCCGTTCAGAGAAATCCTTGGCCCATTTCGATAAAAAAGCGCAACCCAAGCGCATGTACCGTCTCGTCAAGAGGTGACGCGAGGCTGATGTACTGGCAGTTTCGGACTTTACGATTCCAAATTGGAGAGTGACGAATGAATGCGGCTGAACTTGCCGAACATGTGGCGGAAGCCGAGCCGAAGTTGACCAAGGCAATGGCGAAGGACATTGTCGAGGCGGTTTTCGCCGGAGTGCGTGAGGCCGCGCTGAAGGGCGAGGAAATATCGTTGCCGGGTTTCGGCAAATTCAAGGTCCAGGCCAAGCCCGCTCGTACTGGGCGCAATCCCCGGACCGGAGCGGCTGTCGAGATCGCCGCAACGAAGAAGGTGATATTTCAGCCGGCGAAGGCCTTTAAGGACGCCCTCGCCAAATAGCGATCATGCCTCGCCGCCCGGCCGATCAAAGGGCGGGCGGCGAATGAGGATCGGGTTCGATCCTGCGCTTAACGTCGCGTAGCGGATTTGCAAAAAACCGGGTAGCGCTGCTGATATGACAGATATGCCTGTGTTCAGCGCCCGTTCAGCTCGGCTTTCCGTTGCGACGGTGATGTAGACAATGGGTTTGCCACCCAAACCGATATTTTTGGACCCGACGGGCCGGCGCGCCTGGGGCCTGCGCGTCGCATCCGGCTTTATCGCCATCGCCGCCCTTTCACTTCTTGCAGGATTTATGGCCAGCGTCGCCTTTGCGCCGCCGGCGCCGGCGGCGTCGCCGATTGTGGCGCCTGTTCATGGGCCGCCGCTTATCCGCAAATCCACCCGCAAGCTTGCGGCGGCGCGGAAAGCCTTGTTTGCGCGCATTGCAGAGGATAGGCGCGAGCGGCCGGTGCAAGCGCCCCTCGTAGCAGCCCAGCAGATTTCAGGTGCTTATTTCCAGCCCTGGGTAGATTTCGCCTTAGACTCTTTCCGCGCCCATGCGGCTGACCTTACGCACGTCTATCCAAGCTGGCTTTCTCTCTCTGCAGATGGCGGCGGGTTGATCTTGGATGGATGGAAATCCACAACGACCAAAGATCTTGAAACGGCGGCCCGCGCCAGCGGCGTCCGGATTATTCCGGTCATCCAAAACGCGCAGAATCGTGGGTTCGATCTGGCGCGGCTGAAGCGCATGCTCGACAGTCCGCAAAAAAGCGCCGCTGTGGCCCAGGCCCTGCTGAACTTTGTTCAGACGAATAAATATCAAGGCATACAGCTTGATTTCGAGCTTCTCGACAAACCCACGGGGTTAAGACTGGCGACATGGTTGGAGGGGCTGGAGCGCATATTCCACGCCAACGGCCTGGAGGTTTCGGTCTGCATGGCGGACGATTTGGACACGCCCGTCGTGCAAGCGCTGGGTAGGATCGCGGACTACTCCGTCATAATGGCGTATGATGAGAATGGCGCCAACGCCCCGCCTGGACCCATCGCGTCGGCCAGCTTTATCGAAGCGACGCTTCGACGTTACGCCGGCCTTCTGCCGGCCTCCAAAATGATCGTCGGGGTCGGCGCTTATGGCTATGACTGGAACGTTCCTGAAAAATATTCGGAGCCGATCAGCAATGAACAGGCTTTCGGATTTGCTGCTCGGTTTCGCAGTACTGAAGCCCCGAAGGACGTCATAGATTTCGACGCTGCCGCGTTGGAGCCGACCTTTCAGTATGTCAGCGCCCAAAACGAATTGCATGAGGTCTGGTTTTTGGATGCAGTGACGGCGCGAAACTCTTTAACCCTGGCGCGGGGTTATGGCCTTCGCGGCGCGGCCATGTGGTCTTTAGGTCAGGAAGATGCCTCGCTTTGGCAAGTCTTTGGGCGGCGCGCCAACCCGAGCGGCGATTTGCATAGTGTGGTGATTTCAAACTCCGTTCGCTTCATCGGCGAAGGCGAGCTTTTAAGGGTCATTCGCCATCCCGAACCCGGCGCCAGAACCTATGAGGTCGATCCCGTCAATGGGCTCATCACAGACGAAGATTATAATGTTTATCCATCAGGTTGGCTGGTGGAAAGCAGCGGCGCGCCGGATAAGACAGTAGCGTTGACCTTCGATGACGGCCCTGATCCGACCTGGACGCCCAAAATCCTAGCAGTTCTGAAGCGCCATAATGTCAAGGCGACGTTTTTTATGATCGGCGAGGAAGTTGCTGAATACCCTGATATTGTGCGCCAAGTGTACGCTGACGGCCATGAGATTGGTAATCATTCCTTCACCCATCCCAATATGGCTCATGTCAGCGAAGAGCGTGTGAAGTTGGAACTTAGCGCGACCCAGCGCGCCTTTCAGGCCATCTTGGGACATTCACCAAAACTCTTTCGACCGCCGTACAACGCGGACTCCCAGCCGCAGAGCTATGGTGAAATCATGCCTGTCGCCGTGGCCGGCGACGCAGGCTACGTCACGGCGGGGGAGTCGATTGATACAGATGATTGGGATCTCTATCCCCGCGCGGCGGACGGCACGGTTCATCGACTGACGTCGGCGGATATCCAGAATTCGGTTATGGCCCAGCTTTCCAAGGGCTATGCCGTGCTGATGCACGACGGAGGCGGGGACAGGTCCGCCACGCTCGGCGCACTTGACGGCATGATAACGGCGCTTCAGGCTCAAGGCTATCGGTTCGCCACGGTCGGCGAATTGGAAGGACATGATCGCACCTGGAGTATGCCGCTCCTCAAGCGATCGGACCGCGGCTTCGCTCGCGTAGACGCATTGGCCTTTACGGTTAGTCGCGACTTCAACACCTTCGTCTTCTGGGGATTTACAACAGCCATCGCCCTTGGCCTGTTGCGTATCGCCCTGATGATCGGCCTTGCCGCGCGCCCTGGTCGGGCTCGTCCGGCGCTTTCGGACCCATCGCGTATTGACGTAATGATTGCGGCCTATAACGAAGCGCCGGTGATCGTGCGAACGATCCGAAGCCTTTTGGCAAATCAGGGCGTCAATCAGACCATCATTGTCGTGGACGATGGCTCTACCGACGGCACAGGCGATATTGTCGAAGACACATTTGGCTGTGACCCTCGCGTTCGCCTCTGGCGCAAGGCTAATGGCGGCAAGGCGTCGGCGCTTAACCTCGCTCTGACTGACGTGACGGCGCAGATCGTTGTCGGCGTCGATGCCGATACGCAACTGGCGCCCAACGCTCTGGCCCTGCTTGCCCGCTGGTTCATTGATCCGACCGTCGGCGCCGTGGCCGGGAACGTGAAGGTCGGCAACCGTAACCGGTTAGTGACGCGGTGGCAGTCGCTGGAGTACATTACATCCCAGAACGTGGACCGTCGCGCCATGTCGCGGTTGAACGCCATAACCGTAGTTCCGGGCGCCATTGGCGCCTATCGAACAGAAGCCTTGCGACAGGTTGGCGGCTATCGGTCAGACACTCTGGCTGAAGATATGGATCTGACCTGGCGTCTGCGTCTCGCCGGCTGGATCGCTGTGAATGAGCCTCACGCCTGCGCCTTCACCGAGGCGCCGGATACGCTCAATGGATTAATGCGTCAGAGATTTCGCTGGAGCTTTGGGACGTTACAATGCTTGTGGAAGCACAGGGCGGCCGTGTTTCGCAACGGCTGGTTCGGCTGGCTCGCCCTGCCCAGCTTGTGGCTGTTCCAAATCGGCGCCCAGGTTCTCGCGCCGCTGGTGGATTTGCAGTTGATCTTAGCGATCATCAGTCAAATCCTGAGCTTGATCGCTGCAGCTCAGCACGATGTGATGCCGACCTCGGATTCCCCGTTGTGGATCGTGGTGACGATCTATGTCGCCTTTCTAGCCTTGGAGGTCGCCGCCGGTTGGTTGGCCTACGCCTTTGACGGGGAGGATAAGCGAGAGCTTTGGCTTTTGCCGACCCAGCGGTTCTGTTACCGTCAGATCATGTACATTGTCGTCTGGCGCTCCCTGATGCGGGCGCTAGGCGGCGCGGGGCAGGCTTGGGGTAAGCTGAAAAGGACGGGCGGCGTTCAGATCGAGGAGCCCAGTGTGCCTCTATGAGGTGGGGGCGGCAGATTCAGGTCGAGCCAGCGCGCAGTCTGACCCTGCTGATTTTGATCTTTGGCTTCTGCGCCGTTCTGGCCTTGAATCTTCCGGGTCATCTATCTTTAGACAGCCTGGTTCAGCTCGATGACGGGCGTTCGGGGCGTTACCATACCTGGCATCCCCCTATTATGGCCTGGATGCTTGGATTAGAGGACACGATTTGGCGTGGCGCAGGCCTTTTTGTCGTCGGCGACGCCGCCCTGTTATTTGGAGCCTTGGCTGCGCTGGTGATCGCCTGTCCCAGAATCGGCTGGATCGGCCCGCTCGCCGCCAGCTTTTTTGTTTTGTCGCCCTTGTGCTTGATTTATCAAGGTATTGTCTGGAAAGATATACTTTACGCCGATACTTCGATTGCGGGTTTTATCCTTTTGGCTCTCTACGGCGCCCGGCTGCGCGCAGGTCGGGAGTGGGTAGGCCTTGTCGTCGCCGCCTTTGTTCTCTTCAGTGTGGCGGCCTTGGCGCGGCAGAACGGCTTTGTCTCCGTCCTGTCAGGCGCAGTTGGGCTTATTTGCTTGCGGTCTCGCCGTCCGGAGCGGGTCGCCATGTGGCGACATGGTTTGTGGGGCGTTGGCGCTGTCTTCGGGTCCATGATCTTCGTCCTCGTGGCGAGCGCCGCTTTGGACACTCGTCGCATAGACGAGCCGGGGAACGCCGCTCAATTTCAGGCTCTGCAACAATGGGATCTGGTCGGCGGGGTGGCGCATGATCCCCAAGTCGATCTGTCGGAGCTCCGGCCGGCGCGTTTGCAGGTCATGGTTCGAGAGGCGGCGCGCCACAATTACACGCCGGCGCGCGTCGATCCGGTCGCAGCGCTGACCAAGCTGTCGGATTTGATGACAAACGATTCCGGCGACGTCTCGGGGTCCTGGCGAAAGATGATCTTGAGCGATTTTCCCGCCTATGCCGCCCATCGTTGGGCGGTGTTTTACTGGACCTTGTTCACCCCCGATATCGACCAGTGCCTGCCCGTCTTTACGGGAATTGATGGACCCCGGACTCTCGTGGCGCGACTGGGGCTGAAGAATGGTCAGAGCGAACGCGACCTGGGGCTTGAGGCCTATGCCAGCGTGTTTTTCCACACCCCCATCTATTCCCACGCCGCTTACGCCCTAGCCGCTATGATCCTCATAGGGGTCTTTTTACGGCGAGGCGGCTCGATGGATGTCTGCATGATAGCGATGCTGGTCAATGCTCTGATCTTTACCGCTTCCTTTATGGTGATTTCGTTCGCCTGTGATTACCGATACCTTTACGCCTTGGACCTCTCGGTAATGACGGCGGGCGTGTATCTGGCGGCTCATAGACGCGCGGCTCACATGGCGCCTGAGCCACAGCAACGATCTTGATTATTATTTCGGGCGTGATGGTTTGTTTCGACTCTGTCTTGATCTGCAAATCGAGCTAAGACGTCTCAGACATGCAGACACGGCGAACAAGCTCATTTAGAAGCGGCGTATTAGCGGCTTGCGCTATGGCCGTTCAAGCCTGTTCGACAGCGCACCTTTCGCAACCTGAACTTCGTCTTCCAAAAACTTATGAAGGTCTTGTCCGAAACAGCCGAAGCGCCGATCAGGATATTGATCGCTGGTGGCTGCTGTTCAAAGATCCTGAACTTGATCAGATCATCGCCGAGGCGCTGGCGGCTAGCCCGGACGCCAAATCCGCCTATGACAGGATGGTCGAGGCCCGCGCCACACGCGTCCAGACCCTTTCAGCCTATCAACTGCGAGGCGATCCAGGCGCCTCGGCTCAGGACCAGTATACATCGGAAAGTTCTGGCGGTCTCGGTGCTGCGGAAGCGGCGCTGGGCGGTCTTGGCGGCGGCTTGATCGCGACGCCGGGCGATCTTCAGACCTATGCGGCCCAGTTTAATATCACCTATGTCCTGGATCTGTTTGGCCGGGGACGCGTGGCCCGTCGTGGCGCTGACGCAGATGTGGCCGCTCAGCGCTTTGATTATGAGGCCACCCGGGCGACGCTGGCGACCAATGTCGCCATAGCTCTGTTTCAGGCCAGGGGTGATGCTATCCAACTTGCCGATGCGAAGGAGACCCTGCGCATCGCCGTAGACCTCGCCAAGGTGGGGCGCGTTTCATCGGCACGTGGTCTTACCGCGACCTCCGACGCCGCCCGTCTGGAGACCGATCTGGAGACTGCGAAGGCGGAAGTGGATCGACTGACAGCCCTCGCTCAGGCATCAAAGCGCAGCCTGCTTACGCTGATGGGGCACGGCTTTGATCCGTCTGGTTCAATCGACATCGAAGCCGTGGCCGCCGCGCCGCCCCCGCTTCCGGCGGCCACCCCGGGCGACCTGCTGCGCCGCCGCCCAGACATACGGGAGGCGGAGGCGCGCCTGCGTTCCGCCGCCGCGAACCTGGCATTGGATCGACTGGCCCTGTTTCCGAGCTTCATCCTGGCGCCTGGCGTGGAACTGGCGAAAGAGGCGGGGAGCTATTCCGCCGTGTCAACCATCTGGACAGCAGGCCTAAACGCTAGTGCGCCTCTGCTGGATCGCCCGCGTCTCTTGGCCGTGATCAAGGGGACAAGGGCGAAGGGGGAGGAGGCTGTGAACGCCTATGAAAAGTCTGTCCAATCCGCCTATCGGGATGCGGAAAACGGACTGACCACGGTCGCGGCTGATATCAATCGCAACATTCACCTTAAGGCGGCTGCGGATCAGGCGAAGTTCGCCTTTACGGCCAAGCGACGCGGCTACGAGCTGGGGCTTACGGACCTGACCACATTGCTGGAGGCTGAGCGCACCTGGCGCCAGAGCCAGAGCGCCTATACGGCAGGGCAGACCCAGGCCCTGGTAGATGCGGCGACCCTTTTTCAAGCGCTTGGCGGAGGCTGGAGCCCCGGCTCTGAATCCCCTCATGACAAGGCGAAGATATGAGCCGCGCTGCCTCCCTCCGACTGCGCTGTTTCACGGCTATGGTCGTCCTTGGCCTCAGTGTAATGGGCTGTAGTAAGTCAAAGCCATCGGTGGCCTCTCAGGCAAGCGAACCGCTGCGGGTATCTGTGACGCCGATCCGCCTTGAAGCCTTGAAGGGCGGCGTGACGGCTTCTGGGCTCTTGACCCCAAGGCTGGAAGCCGCCGTGTCCACTGAGCTGAATGGCTACCGTATCGCCTCCGTCTTCGTCGACCAGGGCGCTGAAGTCCGCAAAGGGCAACCCCTGGCGCGGTTGGACGACACCCTCCTGAAGTCCCAGATCGCTCAGCAGCGCGCCGTACTAGCGCAGCAGGAGGTGGCGGCGGAGCGCGCTAAGGCGCAGGCGGATCGCGTGGCCGACCTGGATGATACCGGCGTATTACCCCAGGAGCAGATAGCGGAGCGCAGACTGTCCGCCCGTAGCGGCGACGCCGCAGTTAAGGCTGCCGAGGCCCAGCTATCCGATCTGCTGATCCGGGAGGAGATGATGACCGTTAGGTCGCCGGTTGCAGGTCGGGTCCTGGCTCGCGCCGCCCGCCCCGGCGATATTTCTGCGCCTGCCAATGTCATGTTCCGTCTGGCTGCAGATGACCAGATCGAGCTGAATGCAGAGGTGCCCGAAGCCGATCTCAACCAACTCCATCCCGGCGATCAGGCCGAGGTGACCCTCTCCAACGGGCGTAAGGTCTTGGGAACCATCCGTGTCATTAGTCCCGAGGTTGACTCCCAGACCAAGCTGGGCGGGGTTCGTATCAATTTGCCGGTGCGGGGCGACCTTCATTTCGGCGGCTATGGAAAGGCCGCCTTTATCAATAGCGCCCACCCGGCCCGCGTGGCGCCGGAAGGCGCGGTAAGGTTTGATGCGGACGGCGCCTCCGTCATGACGCTGGGAGCGGATGGGCGCGTTCATAAGGTTCCGGTACATACGGGCGTCCGCGCTCATGGCCTTGTGGAACTGCTGGACGGGCCGCCGGTCGGCACCGAGGTTCTTTTAGGCGGCGGCGCTTTTGTTCTGGATGGCGATCGTGTTCGGGCGACCGTGACGCAGGGCGATGCGCCATGAAGATCCGGATATCGGCCTGGGCGATCCGCAATCCGATCCCGATTGCGATCCTGTTCATCGCCCTGACCTTGATGGGGCTGTTGTCCTACAGCCAGTTGCCGATCAAGCAGTTTCCAAACATTTCCTTCCCCGTCGTCTCAGTGAGCGTGACGCAAAGCGGCGCAGCGCCGACTGAAATGGAGACTCAGATCACTCGCCCGGTGGAGGACGCCATAGCCGGGATCGCTAATGTAAAACACATCTCCAGCGACATTACGTTGGGCGCCTCCAGCACCACCATCGAGTTTGAACTCGGCACGGACATGCAGAAGGCGACCGACGATGTGCGCACGGCCATCGACCGCACGCGTGTCCTCTTGCCGCCTGGCATTGATCCTCCGAACATCCAGCGGGTGGACATTGATTCCGCGCCTATCCTGACTTTCGCCGTCAGCTCAAAAACCCGCTCTCCCGTAGACCTGTCCTGGTTTGTCGATGACACGGTGGCGCGGGCGATCCAGGCTGAAAGGGGCGTGGCCCAGGTCTCCCGCGTCGGCGGGGTGGATCGGGAGATTAACGTTACTCTGGATCCGGCCAGAATGGCGGCCTTCGGCGTCACCGCGCCCCAGGTCAATGCGGCGCTCTATCAATTCAACACCGATGTCGCCGGCGGCCGAGCCAATGTCGGGGGTCAGGAACAGACGGTTCGAATTCTGGGCCAGGCTCAAACCGTAGTGGCCCTGCGCCAACTCGTCATTCCCGCAGCCAACCGGTATGTGACCCTAGCCGACGTCGCCGAGGTGGGTGATGGGGAAGCGGAGGCGAGGGGCTTCGCCCGCCTCAACGACCAGCCCGCCGTGGCGTTTCAGGTCAACAAGACCCGGACCGCGAGCGATGTGACGGTGGAAAGGGCTGTGGACAACGCCGTGGCAAGGCTCTCGAAAGTCTATCCCGATGTTCAGTTCACCGAGGTGGTCTCGACCGTGAAGCAGACCCGTGCAGGGTTTAAGGCGACGGAACATGTGCTGTTGGAGGGGATGGGGCTCGCCGCCCTTGTTGTCTTCTTCTTTCTGCGGAACTGGCGGGCCACAGCAATCGCCGCCATCGCCATGCCTCTGTCCTTGATTCCCACCTTCACGGCGATCCAGTTGATGGGCTTCAGCCTGAACCAGATCACGCTGCTATCCTTGACCCTTGTCATCGGTATACTTGTCGATGACGCGATTGTGGAAATCGAGAATATCGAAAAACGGATCGAGCGCGGGGCGACCCCCTATCGCGCCGCCCTGATCGGCGCGGACTCCATTGGTCTGGCGGTGTTGGCCACCACAGCGACCATCGTTGTCGTGTTTACGCCGGTGTCCTTTATGGGCGGGATAGCGGGACAGTTTTTTAAGGAATTTGGTTTGACCGTTGCGGTGGCGGTGATCTTCTCTCTGGTGGTCGCCCGGCTGCTCACGCCCCTGCTTGCAGCGTATTTTCTAAAGCCTGCCGTTCATACCGTTCCGGTTAAGCCTATCAGCGGCGTTTACAAAATATGCCTTGATTGGGCCATGGGGCACAAGTGGGCGGCTGCAGGTATCGGCGCGCTAGTCTTTTTCGCCTCTTTAGGATTGATGGGCTCCCTGCCTGTGGGATTTCAGCCGGTAGCTAATCCGGGCTACTTCTATTTGAATGTGGAGGGGCCGCCGGGTGCCACGCGTGGGCAGATGCAAACAGCCATATCTGACGCCAGTCAGATGTTGTTGCGCCAGCCGGATGTCGCGCGCGTTTTCGCCGATGTCGGCGCGAGCGGCGGCGGTGGTTTCCAGGCCGCATCCGGAGGCGATCTCAGGAACGGCTCTATCAGCGTCATTCTGAAGGACCAACGCACCCATAAGACGGATCAGGTCCGCGATCTGGTTCGGGCGGGCTTGCGTGATGTGCCTGATGTCAGAATCACCACGCTGGGCGGCTTCGGTGCTGCGGATGTGGAAATTGTCTTGTCCAGCCAGGATAGCGCAGCGTTGGATCGCGTTCAGCTTGAACTGCAACACCAGATGCGAACCTTGACGAACCTCAGCGATGTACGCCCCTCGCCTGCGCCGCCTGGACCCGAACTTGTCATCCGCCCGAAACCTGAAGAGGCGGCTCGCCTCGGCGTCACGTCTCAGGCTCTGGCGAGCGTCATCCGCATCGCCACTATTGGCGACATTGACGCCAATGTCGCCAAGTTCTCCGAAGGAGAGCGGCGCATTCCCATTCGTGTGAGGTTGCCAGAGCGAGCGCGGACAGATCTTTCGGTTCTGGGCGATCTTCAGATCCCAACCTTGAACGGAAAGTCGACGCCTCTATCGTCTGTTGCGGACCTGACCTTCCAGGCTGGGCCAGGCCAGATTGTTCGCTATGGCCGCGAGCGCCGCGCCTCCGTCCAGGCGGACTTGCGGCCGGGCGTAAGCCTTGGCACAGCCCTGCAAGAGATCAATGCCTTACCCGTGATGAAACACCTGCCGCCTAATGTACGTCAGGCTCAGATCGGCGACGCCGAAGCCCTGACCGAGGTGGTGACCGGCTTCACCGGCGCCATCATGGCCGGCGTGGCCCTTATCTTCGCCGTGCTCGTGCTGTTGTTCCGCAGCTTCTTTAAGCCGGTCATCATCATGGGCGCCTTGCCCCTCTCTCTGGCGGGTGCGGCATTAGCGCTGAAGCTCGCCGGGATGGAGGTGAGCATGCCTGTGTTCATCGGAATGTTGATGCTGTTCGGGATCGCTGCGAAAAATTCCATTCTTCTCGTCGAATTCGCCATTGAGGATGAACGGGCAGGGCAGTCGCGCTGGACCGCCTTGCGCAACGCCTGCCGAGAACGCGCCCGTCCCATCGTCATGACGACGGTGGCGATGATCGCCGGCATGCTCCCCACCGCCATCGGGCTTGGCCAGGGCTCCGAATTCAGGAAGCCCATGGCCGTTGCAGTTATCGGCGGTCTGATCAGCTCAACAGTGCTCAGCCTCGTTTTGGTGCCTGTCATCTACCTGTTTGTTGATGGGTTTGAGCAATGGCTTGTCCCGCATCTAAGCCGGCTGATCACACGAAAACAGCAAGGAGACGACGCTCTGATCCTGGAAACCGAAGACCTCCTGGCGGCCAAGCTCAGAAAAGCGGACTAAGGTCTGATTGGGAACACGAGCCGTTCGTCTTGGCTTGGCGCGGCAAGCCTGGTCTGCAGGGTGCTTACTGGATCGTTGGCGAGCGGCCCCCAGTCCGGCATCGCTTTTTGCTCGGCGATAATGGCCATTCTGGATGGGATGGCTTGCGTGCGATAAAGAGATGGATAGGTTGCGCGGCCTGGATGGGTGGCCGAGTGGTTTAAGGCAGCGGTCTTGAAAACCGCCGTGGGTTTACGCCCACCGTGGGTTCGAATCCCACCCCATCCGCCAGTTCGGTACAAAGATGGGCGCGCCGCTCGTCGGTCAACTATAGCCGATCCAGCGATTCTATAGCGGTCACCTCATCTGTCTTCCTATTCTCGTGACGCTTGCGTGTCTCATACCTGACGGCTGGCCTTGCACATGGGAGCTTATCGCATGCAGATTCGGGCCGCGATCGCCAAGCGGCCAGGGGCGGATTTCGAGATCGAGCCCCTGGAGCTGAGCGAACCGCGTCATGACGAAATCCTGGTGCGGATCGCGGCTGTCGGTCTTTGCCACACTGATCTCGGCGTGCGCGACAATCCCGTCGGCTTGACCCTTCCCGCTGTGCTCGGACATGAAGGCGCGGGCGTGGTGAAAAAGGTCGGCGCCTCGGTGATCAAGGTTGCTCCTGGCGATAGGGTCTTGATCAGCTTTCGCTCCTGCGGCGTTTGCCCCAAATGCCAATCCGGACAACCGGCCTATTGCCGTCAGCTCTTGCCGATGAACTTCGGCGGCGCGCGGCTGGATGGCGCATCGAGTTTTGTCGGCGACCCGGTGGCCAGCAACTTTTTTGGCCAGTCCTCCTTCGCCACCTACGCTCTGACTTATGAGCGAAACCTGGTTAAACTGCCGCCGGACTTGCCGTTCTCGGTCGCGGCGCCCTTGGCCTGCGGGGTTCAGACGGGGGCGGGCTCGATCCTACGTGCGCTGGATTGCCCATCGGGCTCGTCAGTCGCCGTCGTCGGCGGTGGTACGGTGGGGCTGAGCGCCGTCATGGCGGCCAAGGCGCGCGGCTGCGCCCCGATCATTCTCATCGAGCCGTTGGAGCCTCGCCGCACCCTGGCCTTGGAGCTGGGCGCAACGCATGTGATCGATCCCTTCGCAGGCGAAATTGGGCGTGCGGTGCGCGGCATTGCGCCGGCAGGGGTTGATTTTGTGCTGGAGGCGAGCGGCGTAGTCGCCGCCGCCCAGGCCGCCTTCGGCTATATGGCGACGCGCGGTGTGTTAGGTCTTGTGGGCGTGCCGCCGGGCGGATCGCAGCTCCATCTGCCGCTGGATTTCGCCATCACATTCGGTCTTAGCGTGCGCGGCGTGATTGAGGGCGACAGCGAGCCTGAGGTCTTTATCCCGGAGCTGCTGGCGCTCCACCAAGCCGGTAAGCTTCCGTTCGACCGGCTGATCACCACCTTCCCCTTCGATCAGATCAATGCAGCAATTGCCGAACAAAGGGCAGGGCGCGTGGTGAAGGTCGTCCTCTTGATGGATTAAGCGATGCGCTCCTGGATTCCCGCCCTGGATACAGCCTCAGTGCCCTGGACGCCGACGCCCTTGGCCGGCGTGTTCGGCAAGTGGTTGAATAATGATCCAGACACGCAAGCCCGCACGGGAATGGCCAAGTTCGAAAAGGGAGCCTTCGTTCCCGGCCGCGCGCACTACCACCATGTGGATGAGGAGATTCTGGTCACTCAAGGCGCCATGACCTTCGATCACCGCACTTGGCTGCCGCCCAAGGGCTATATCTATCATCCGCCGCGCACGGTTCACGGCTTCAACAGCGGGTTCGACGGAGAGGTGATTATCCTCTCCCGCCATAACGGCGGCGGCGCGCTGGAGCTGAACTATGTGGAGGGCGAGCCGTTGAGCCAGGACTGGTATCAGGCCTTTGGTCCGCCCCCGCCCCGCCCGCCGGCCTACATCCCTGATTTCACCAGCCTGACATCGGTGTCGGAGGGGGATGGGTCGGTGATCACCATAGTTAGCCGCCATCCCGGGACGGGGGAGGGGAGTCTGTTTCTTCGCCTGCCGCCGAACTGGGACGGCGCCGGGCCTGCCGTCGAGCTGACCGGCTATCGCGAGATGTTCGTGCTGGAGGGCGAGGCGGACTGTGCGGACGGCGGTGTGCTTAAGACAGACTATTACGCCTTCATTCCCCCTGGGCATGCGCATGGGTTCAAGGGGAGCGGACCGGGCGCCTTGATCTATGTCGCCTTCGGTCCTGGCGGGTGACCCATTGATCCGGGGTCGGGGTCTATAGCCTATAGCAAGCGCTGCGTTGACAGCTAAGGTCCCTCTGCCTTTGCTTTGCTATCCAGGGCGTCTCTGGCTTTGAGATGTCCACAGCGATCAGAAGGCGGCAGCGATGGACCTGGCGATGGCTGAACCGCTTGAGACGCTTGAGACCGCTGCGACGTTGGTTGCGGCCCTGCGGCAAGCGCTGGGTGCGGAGCGGGTTCAGACCGGTCAGGATGATCGCCGCTTCTTCTCCCAGGACGTGTTTCGCGCAGGCGCCCTGCCGCTCGCTGTGGTCCAGCCCCAATCGGTGGCGGAGGTGCAACGCTGCGCCGAGCTATGCCACTCCGCCGGCGCGCCCATGATCCCGCGCGGCGGCGGGCTCTCCTATACCGACGGCTATCTCTATCCAGGCGACGGCGCGGTCCTATTCGATCTGCGCCCCCTAAACCGGATCGTCAATATCGCCGCCGACGACATGTGCGTCACGGTCGAGGCGGGCTGCACCTGGGAGGCGCTGGACAAGGCGCTGGCGCCGCTGGGCTTGCGGACGCCCTATTGGGGTCCGATCTCGGGGCTGCAGGCCACGGTGGGGGGGGCGCTCAGCCAGAATTCCGCCTTCTGGGGCGCGACGCGCCATGGCGTCGCCGCGAGCCAAGTGCTGGGGCTGGAGGTCGTTCTGGCGGATGGGACCCTGTTAGGCGTCGGCGCCCATGGTGGGCGGGCGGAGGCGCCGGCATTCTTTAAACACCATGGGCCGGAACTGACCGGCCTGTTTACCGGCGACTGCGGGGCCATGGGGTTCAAGGTGCGCGCGACCCTACCGCTCATCACGCGCCTGCCCGTCAAGACGGCCGTCTCTTTCGGGTTTGAGACGCCGGAATCGGCGCTGGCCGCCCTGGGCGAGCTGGGTCGCGGCCAGCTGGTCGCCGAAGCGTCCCTGTTCGATGAGGGGCATCAGAAGGCGCGGGTCAGCGCGGTGAAAATACCCTTGCGCAAGATGGTCCAGTCGTTTTTCGACGTCGCGAAATCCCAGGGATGGATCGCAGCGCTCCAGATGGCGCGTCATGGCCAAAAGTTTCTGCAAGACGTCAAGTACAGCCTGCATCTGCTGTTAGAAGCGCCGACCAAGGCGGAGCTTAACCGCCAGTTGGCGGAGGTCAGGCGGATCGTGGCCCGGCATGGCGCCTGGCCGGTCGCCCCCACGATTGGCCAGGTCCTCGCCGCCCGGCCCTTCCCGCCGCCGGGTTCCTTCATCTCGACGGCGCGGTTCCTGCCGATCAACGCCATTGTGCCCCACTCTGTTGCGGTGCGCACCTATCGCGGCGTAATGGATATCTTCGAGACTCATAGACCGGAGCTTGAGCGGCTCGGGGTTCGCCCCGGTATCTTCTCCATCGCCGTCGGCGCAGGCTCCATCCTGATTGAGCCGACCTGCCATTGGGATGCGCCGTTTCTGGATACGCACGCGAAGCTGTTCGGCGTGGGCGCCGGCGACCTGCCCAGCTTCGCCGCCAACCCCGACGCTGAAGCCCTGGTGCTGAAGGTCTGGCGCGACCTAGCCGAACACTTCCTGGCCGTCGGGGCCGCGCATCTCCAGATCGGGCGGCTCTATCCGTTCAAGCGATCGCGAAATGCGGCAAACTGGGCCTTCCTCAGCCAATTCAAGGCGTTGGTCGATCCAAAAAGATTGATGAATCCGGGCGTATTGGGGTTTGAACCATGAGCCAAGCCATCCTCTCGCCGGGCGTAGACGTCGCCAGCAAGGTCGCGACCACCTCGCCGACCGACAAGTTGAACTATCGCATCGCCGTCGGCTGGGGGCTTGGCGGAGCCAGCCTTTCGGCGGTCGATTTCGCCAAAATCCTTCTGTTGGGTTATCTGGTCGACTATGTCGGCATGTCCGCCATCCTGGCGGGGGCCATGATCGCGATCAGCAAGATTTATGACGCGGTGATCGACCCCTTGGTCGGCGTCGTCAGCGACCAGACCAAGAGCCGCTGGGGGCGTCGGCGCCCTTACATCTTCCTCGGCGCCCTCTCCTGCGGCTTTGCCTATTTCATGATGTTCCATGTGCCCCTGTTCAAAGCGCAGTGGGCGGTGGCGGCTTACGTCTTCGCCTCCCTGATCGTCTACGCCACCGCCTACGCCCTGTTTAGCGTACCGTACAAGGCCATGTCGGCCGAGATCACCGACAACTATCACGCCCGCAGCACCTTGATGTCCATCGGCACCGTATTCTTCATGCTTGGCTCCATGGCCGGCACCTCCACTGCACCGACTTTGATCGGGGTGTTCGGCGGCGGCCGCGGCGGGCATGAGGCCATGTCGTCCATTATGGGGGTCAGTACCTGCGCCATCGGTCTCCTCTGCTTCATCTTAACTTTAGGCGCGCCATCGCGTGCTCCCAACGCTACACTGCCAGGCGCCAAGGCCTGCGAAATATGGTCGCTGATCTATCGGAACCGGCCCTTCTTCATCCTCTCAATGAGCTCGGTATTCAGAATGCTGGCCATCGCCTTCATGAACGGGTCCGCCATATTCTATGTGCGGCGGGTCCTGGGCGTCGGCGATATCTGGCTGGGAAAATTCTTTCTGTTGTTGACGGCGACCTGCATTCTGTCCCTGCCGGCCTGGGTCTGGATCTCGCGCAAGATCGGCAAGCGCAACGCATTCATGATAGGGATTGTGGTCTTCCTGCCGACCCAGATGTCCTGGTTCTGGGCCACGGCGACGGAGCCCGGCTGGATCTTCATGCTGCGCACCGCCATGGTGGGCGTCGGCTCCGGGGCTCTTCTTGCAATGGGCCAGTCCATGCTGCCGGACACCATCGAGTACGACCGCCGCAAGACCGGCCTCAATCGCGAGGGCATCTATGCGGGCTTCACCACGACCATCGAAAAGGCGACCACCGCCTTAGGTATCGCCATGGTCGGCGTCGCCCTGGACCTGACGCACTATGTGAAAGCGTCCGACCCCCATGTGGTGCAGCCGAAGAGCGCTATTGACGGGATCTATTTCTGTTACGCGATCTGCCCCACCGTCCTGCTGCTTATCAGCGGCTTATGCATGCTCGTCTATCCGCTCAGCGAAGCGTCTTTGAAGGCCATGGGCGAAAGGGAGGTTACAGCACGCTCGCTTCAGGAGCTGGCGCAGTAGGACGAGCCCCGCTTTAGAGGATCAGGACAGGGTGTCCATGACCTCCGGCGCTGCGCCGGTGTCTTCTAGGTTTTGCGCCTGCTTTTCGGCGGCGCGGAAAATGCGCCGGATCATGCCGGCCCTGAGCGTCGAGCGCGCCGCAGCTTCGTCCGCAGTTGGCAGGTAGTCTTCCACCGTCTTCGCGGATAGCACGCCGGCCCGGTCCAATAACCGCTCCAGGGTGTCTATGCGGTCGCGCGCCACGGATAGCTCCTGGGTAAGGGCCAATACCATGGAGAGCAGGGTGTGTGTTGCAGGGTCGGCGAAGTACTGGGGCTTGCGACCTTTGGCCGTACGGGCGAGCGGTTTTGGCTTGGGCGGCGCGATCTGGTTCATGGCTTACGCATTCGGCTTGATGGCGATCAGCAGGGGGACCTCCATAAAGCCGCTCGCCATATACCCCTTCTTGCCCGCCGAGGCTTCGCGCACCTGCTTGGGAAGATCGGTGACGAAGGGCGAATTGCGGAATTCGACCTCAGTAAAGCCCACCTCCCGGTTCATCTTGACCACATCCATGGACCGCAGGGTGAGCAGGAAGTTCTCATTGTTGTTGTAGACCTCCCACAGTCCCAGGAATTGCAGGATAGGCTCCTGCGGCCCGGTGTAGAATCCATCGAAATGGATCGCCACGCCGCCGGGCTTCAGCACGCGATAGCATTCCTCAAAGATGCGCTTCACCGCCGGGCGCGAGGTTTCGTGGAACACCAGGGCCGAGACCACCAGGTCGAAATGGTTGTCTGGATAGCGCAGCGTCTCCGCATTCTGCTGGCTGAGATGCACCGGAACGCCCAGGGCGTTAGCTCGCATATGGCCATAACGCAGGCAGGGCGCAGCCACATCGACGCCGTGAACCTCCGCCTCCGGATAGGCCTGGGCCCAGGGCACGGTGGAATTGCCAATGGCGCAGCCGATATCCAGAATACGCGCAGGCTCAGCATCCGGAAAAGTGTTCCGATAGAAATTGACCAGGGTGTCTCCCGTGGAATTGTTCTCCCGGCCCATCATGCCGATGCCATAGAGAGGGACGCCCAGATCGTAGATGGCGCCTGCCGCGATATCGTCCTTGGCCTGCTCGGTATGATAGCCGCCGGGCTGGAGGTGAATGTCATAGGCCGTGTGATAGGCCGGCGTCTTAAGATCGGGGGCCAGGTCCAGGGTCCCCAGCGGGCCGGGCTCAGCGGCTTTTTGCGTCAAGGCTGGCAGGTGGCGCTCAACCGTATCAATTACGCTGTCCCACATCATTTCCTGGCTATTGCGCTGGGTGGCGCTCCAGAACTGATAATAGGGGTCCGCCGTCATCAGGGGGCGCACCTCTTCGGCGCTGGCTGGCGGACGGCCATGGGCTTTTTCAAAAGCCGGCTCGATCTTGGCCTTGAACAGCTTGTAGTTCGCCGCGCCCAGCGTGCGACCGGAATAGTCGCGCAATGACGCCACGAAATCCTGGCGGGCGGATTCGTCGTGGCTGGGACGGGGAAGCGCATCGTGCGCGCGTTGACGGTGCTCCATAATCGGCGCTCCTACCGCCGGCCAGACCCACCGTGGGCCGGAACGGCGCAAACTCTAAGATCGCACCCGCGCCGGTCTCTTCCAAGCGCGCCCCATCTATAAGCTATTGAGGCGTCTTGGCGGCCAGCGTCAAACCTTGGCGGTGCGGGCGTCGTAGTTGAACACGCTCATCGGTTCCCGAGGCTTGCTGAATGTCTCGATCACCTTCTCACCCTGGATTAGTTCCCCCTGCCGGCGCGAGGTCAGGATGACTTCTGCGGCGCGATCAATCCGGGCCTGTTCATAGCGCACCAAGCCTTCCTGCAGGGTCGAGGACTCAGTGATGGCTCGGCCAAGCACCACTGCATCCTCCAGCGCCATGGAGGCGCCGATGCCCAGGAAGGGCAGCATGGGATGGGCGGCGTCGCCCAGCAGGGTGACGCGTCCAAAGGTCCATTTGGAAACCGGGTCTCGGTCGAACAGGGGCCATTTATAGATGGCGCTGGACGGAATGCGGTCGATCAGGGCCAAAAGACCGTCGCTCCAGCCCTGGAATTGCGCCTTCAACTCGGCGGTGCTTGAGGGTGTGGACCAGCTATCTTCCGCCATGATGTCGGTCTCGACAATGGCGACGCAGTTCAGCACGGCGCCGTGGCGGACCGTGTAGCGGACGAAGGTCGCCTTGGGCCCGAAATGCACGGCGCTGGCGTGGCCGCCGGTCAGGTCCGCCACCAGCTCGGTGGAGATCAGGCTGCGCCAGGCCACCTTGCCCGTGCGGTTCGGCGGCGTATCGCCCAGCAGGATCGCGCGCGACACGGACCGCAGCCCGTCCGACCCGATCAGGGCGGCGCCCGTCGCGGTCCGGCCATCGGCGAAGCTGGCGTGAACGCGATCCGCATCCTGTTCAATCCCGACCAGCTTGGCGCCCGTCGTCAGGCTGATCCCCGCCGCCTGGGCCGTCTCCAGCAAGAGGGCGTGTAGGTCCGAGCGATGGATGACGCGGGTGCCCAGGCGTTTGGCGGCTTCGCCCTCAGGGGCGGAGGTGGTGTGGAACACCTCGCCGGTCTGATAATGAATGAAGGCGGTGACGGCTGCGCTATCGCTCAGATCGAGCGACGCCTGCTTCATACCCAGAGCCTCCAGCGCCAGAGACCCCGGCTCCGTCAAGGTCAGGCCGGCGCCCATCTCCTTGATCTCGTCAGCGCGCTCGTAGACCCGCACCTCAAGCCCAGCCTGGTGCAGGGCTAAGGCGGCACTGAGGCCGCCTATCCCGGCGCCGATGATCAGTATGGGCTCGCTCATGGCACCGCTCCGCTAGATATCGACGCCGCCTGAGGTGCGGACGAGGCTTGTCCTGACCAGAGATCAGCCGAAAAGGCGCTCGGAGCTGGCGTCAGACCCCCAAGGGTCAATACACGCGCGGTCAGAAGGGCGGTAGGCTCGCGCCGCGATGGCTTGGCTATCGGCTATAGGTATTGCCTATGGCGACCCTGCCATTCAGAACCCCATATCTGAGATCACCCTCCAACCGGCCCGGATGCAGTCCTTTATGGCGTCAAATCGCGATGTGCTCGGACACAGACTGAAGCTGGGCGTGATCGGGCCCGCCACCAATACGGTGGTGCAACCCGACTTTGACGATATGCGGCCGCCCGGCGTCACCAACCACTATAGCCGTATCGCCGTGGAAGACGCCGAAGGGGTGAATGACGAGACCTTTGTGGCCGCGACAAATCTGATCGGCGACAATACCTTAGACGCCGTTCGCCTGCTCACCCCCTGCAAGCCCAACCATATGGTGATGGGCATGTCGGCGGTGACTTTCTATGGCGGGCTGGCGGGCGCGGCGAGCTTTACCGCCCGCGTGGAGGAAGCCGCGCGCGTGGGCGCCACGGTGGGCTCGACGGCGCTGGCGACGGCGCTAAAGGCCTATTCGGGCGTCAAGCGCGTAGCTTTTCTGTCGCCCTATTTTCCCAGCGCCAACCGCGCCGTGGCGATCTTTCTGCAGGAAAGCGGCTTTGAGGTGGCGCGCGACATCCCGCTGCAGTGCACGCGGTGGACCGCCATTGCGGAAGTGCCGGAGCCGCGTTTGATCGAAGCGATCAAGGCGCTCGACGGCCCCGATGTCGACGCCATAGCCCAGGTCGGCACCAATCTCTCCATGGTGCGGCTGGCGGCCTCGGCTGAAATCTGGCTGGGCAAGCCCGTCATCGCCATCAACACCGCCACCTATTGGGCCGCCCTGCGCACCTGCGGGATCGAGGATAAGGTGGAAGGGTTTGGCAGCCTGTTGGCCCGTCATTAAATGCGGATGGACGCGACTATCTGACCATCGGCGTGGGACTTTTGGCTTTTGGCCGTACGTCCCCCGCATGCGGCGCCGTCAAAATGAGCAAGGCCGCCAGGTTTAGTGCGCTCAATATTCGGTCCAACACGCCGTCTCATTTTGCCGTTGCAGTTTTGCGCCTGCGGGTGGGTAATGCAGGTCTATTCTCAGCGGCGTAATGGTTTGGCCGCCGTGGATATGGGTCGCCACGCCATGGAGCTTAGACAGCTTAGATACTTTCTAACCGTTCTACGTTTGGGCAGCATCAACCGGGCGGCGGCCGTGCTGAACGTCACCCAGCCGTCGCTCTCGCACAGCATCAAGGCGCTGGAACGCTCCGTGGGCGCGGAGCTGATCCTGCGCGGCGGCGGCGGCATTCGCGCCACCCCAGTCGGCGAGGAATTCGCCAAATTCGCCAACAACATCGTCCGGGAAGCGGAAAAGGCCAAGGCGATGGTCGAGGCGTCGCGGGGCGCGGGCGAAGGGCGCATTTCGCTCGGCATACTTTCGGCCTTTTGCAACCACATCACGCCGCAGATTCTGTCGGAATTCTTCGCCTCATCGCACAATCCCGATGTCGATCTGTTCGTCCACACCTCGAATTTTGATGAGATAGCACGGCGCATTCTGCGCGCGGAGTGGGACCTGGTCCTGACCCTCGCCATACAGACGGATGGGTTTCCCCCTGAGATCGGCTTCAAGGCGTTGGGGGCGGTGACGAGTTCGGTCTATTGCGGCGCCGATCACCCCCTCGCCGGCCAGGCCAGGGTCAGCGCCGCCGAGATGGCCCCTTATAAATGGGTCGCCAGCAATCTCGGACTGACCGACCGCTTGTTGGCCGAGCGACTCATCCCGGACGGGGGCAATGCGCCAAGGGTATGTTTGCGGACAGACTCCATGACCATGATCCCCTCACTGTTGAGCGAGTTTCCGTTCCTGTGCATGGCGCCGGATGTGTCTGTGGCTCGCGAGGTGGCGAACGGAACCCTGGTCCGGGTGGATCAGACGGCCATGACCGCCTCCAGCCAACTGGTCTTGCTGTATTCCAACCTGTCCAACAGAACGCCGGCCATGCGCACCCTGATGGCTATCATCTCTGAACATGTGCGCCAGTTGGGCGTGGTCTCGACCCAGATCGCGGCGTGATCCTGCGGGCTCGCCTATAGCCTATAGGCCGTAACAGCTTTGGGTTCGCAAGCGGCTCTTCCACATTGCCGGTCTCGCTAGCTGACCTTCCGGACGTGGGTATCGGCTTTTGGACCAAGTGATTGAATCGGCGCCCGCCCAGCAGGCTACGTCTCGTCCAGATCAGGGCGCGGCGGCGTCTCCTGTGTATCTGTGGACCGTGATTGTCCTGTTCGGGCTGGCCAACGCCATCGCCTTTATGGATCGCGGTTTTCTGAGCCTGGTGGTCGAGCCGATCCGCCTGTCGATGAAGCTGTCGGATCTCCAGATCGGCGCCCTGATCGGCCCCGCCTTCATCCTGTTCTACAGCCTGGTGGCCCTGCCGATTGGGTGGCTGTCTGACCGGCTGTCGCGCAAGAGGATCATCCTCTCTGGCCTCCTGGTCTGGTCGATCTGCCTGTCTTTGACGGGCGGGGCGGCGCGTTATTGGCAGCTGCTCTCCGCGCGCATGGGGCTGGGCGTAGGCGAGGCGACGCTGAATCCAGCGGCGATTTCGATCATTAGCGACCTGGTCCCGCGCAAGTCCGTCTCCAGCGCCGTGGCCCTGTTCATCGCGGTGGGCAGCGTCGGCGCAGGCTTAGGCGCGGTCTTGGGCGGCGTTTTGCTGGCTTGGCTGGGGCGCGCACACGCGCTGAGCGGCTTGCCTGTGTTCGGGACCCTGGCCGCCTGGCGCCAGGCGTTTATCCTTCTGGGCTTGCCGGGCCTCGTCCTCGCCCTCCTAATGGTCCTCCTGGTGCGGGAGCCGGATCGGCAGGCGCAGTCTAAGGGCGGCGAGGCCTTTGCCTGGCGCGAGACGGGCCGCTATCTCCTCATACATCGGGGGGCGACGCTTTACGTCATGTTCGGCTTTGCGCTGATTAGCGTCTTGCCAGCCGTGGCCGCCTGGACGCCGGCCTTTCTGTCGCGAACCTATGGCTGGACGCCGGCCCAGATCGGCCCGCTATTCGGTCTGGTGCAACTGCTGACCAACCCGGCCGGAATCATTCTGGGCGGCGTCTTCTCGGATAGGCTGCGCCAGCGCGGGATGGAGGATGGGGCCCTTCGCGTGATCGCCATCTGCCTCGCCGCCGCCTTGCCGTTCTTTCTGCTGTTCCCGTTGATGCCATCGGGCGAGCTTTCCATGCTGGTCTATGCACCAGCGAACTTCTTCATGATGGTCTGTTTTGGCGCCTCCACCCCCGTCATCCCCCTGCTCATCCCTAAGGGTATGCGGGCTCAAGCGATTGCGATCATGTTCCTGATGGCGAATCTGGTGGGCAGTTTTGGGCCGCTGCTAATCCCCATGGCCACCCAGTATCTGTTTCATGATCCAAAGGCGCTTCGCTTCGCCCTGCTGCTGATCCCGCTGGTGATCTGCCCGTTGAGCTTTCTGGTTTTGCTGAGCCGTAGACGCGCCTTCCTCGACCAGTTGGTTCGCTTGAGCCCGAAAGGAAGGAGCCCCACGTGATCACACTCGCCGCCGCTCAGGCGATCATCGCCGACCTTCTAGCGCGCGCCCATGCCGCCGGGTCCAAGCCGCTGTGCGTGGTGATTACCGACGCGGGCGGAACGCCTGTCGCCATGGTGCGGGAGGATGGCGCCGGCCTTTCCCGCCCCAAGCTGTCGATGGATAAGGCCGAAGGGGCGCTGGCCATGTCCATGCCCACCCGCACCCTGGCCCAGTTTCACGCCGCCAACCCGCAGATGCACGCCATCTTGCGCGAGGCGACGGGCAAGGTGCTGCTGCCGCTGGCCGGCGGGGTGCTGATCCGATCCCAGGACGGGCGCATCATCGGCGCGCTCGGCGTCAGCGGCGGATCGCTCGAGGACGAGGAGGGCTTCGCCATCGCCGCGATCCAGAGCGCGGGCCTGGTCTCAGAGCCGGACGCCTGATCCAGGTCTGATAAAGGCGCCGGTCGATAGCCTATAGAGGGGGCCGGGCTTTTCACCCTGGGTCGGCTTGATGAAAGTGCGCAACAAATGCTTTCAGGGATTTGGCCATGAACCGCAGTCCGCTCCGCCCCATAACCGACGAAGATCGGGCGGCCTATCAGCGCGATGGCGCCGTGTGCCTGCGCCAAGTCTTCGACCAGGACTGGATCGACATGCTGCTGCCGATCACCCGGCGCATGGTGATTGATAAGGAAGATTTCGGCCTCCTGCCGCACCGCCCGGTGAATTTCATGACCCGCGTGATCCCGGAGTTTCGCGAGCTGGCGTTCAACTCCCCGCTTGGCGAGGCCTGTGGACGCGCCATGGGCTCCAAGGAGGTGCGCTTTCTGTTCGATCAGATCTTCGCCAAGGCGCCCCAGTCCGACGCCAAGACCGTCTGGCACAATGACCGGTCCGGCTGGCCCGTCACCGGCAAGATGATCCCGTCCTTCTGGATGCCGCTGACCCCGATTGTGAAGGCCAACTGCCTGGAAGTGATCGCCGGGACCCATACCCAGGATGTGCTCTATTGGAACTCCACCGCCAATTCACGCCAGATGGTCAAGCCTGAAGGGCGCGTGCCCGTGCCCGATGGCGAGGCGGTGCGCAACAACCCGAATTTCAAATTCTTGTCCTGGGATATGGAGCCCGGCGACGTCTTGCTGGTGCATCCTTGGGTGCTGCACTATTCGTCTGGCAATCCGACGGACGACTGGCGGATCGCCATTTCCATCCGCCCGCTGGGTGACGACATCCGCTGGGACCCGCGACCAGAGTGCGTGAACATGGCTGGCATCAGCTTTGATGAGATGATCCCTGGCGAGAAACCGCAAGGCGTGATGGTGCCGCTGATCTGGTCGGAAGATGGCCGCAAGGACGATACTTCCACCTATCAGCGCGGTTTCGCCACAAGCTGGGACCGGGGCGCCCTAGCGCGACAAGCTGCAGCGCCGGTGATGTCTTATGAAGACTTCACCAAGAAGGTTGGAGGCCCTTCGAGCCTCCTGGAACTTGCAACACTAAAAGACTTTTAAATTTTATACGCACCCCCGATAGGCGCCTTCAAGCAATCTAGTCGATCAAACTGTCTGATTATCTAAAAAAATTGGTGCGGGCGGCCGGACTTGAACCGGCATGGGGTTGCCCCCGACAGATTTTCTTACCCCTACGGTTTTCACCGCCGGCCCATTCGGTCCGTTCGTGGTCTGGACTATCCCTTCACCTTAGCGTAGTCGCGCCTTAGGTGCTGCCCGTCTAGTCTCTACACCTTCTCCTAGCGTCTACGCACGTCGGAGCTTGGCTCGGGATTACCATTTTAAAGGCTTCCCCGAATTTGAGCAGTTCTACATCCCGGGTTTCCCTGGGAGCACTCAAGTTGTTTTAAGTCTGTTGCGTCTACCGATTTCGCCACGCCCGCATATCATAATTTATACCGTCAATGTCGTAGATTCCCAAAGAGAAAGGGTTATAGACATAATACCTGCTCATCCCGAAGAGGAGCGTCCCGCTTCGACGTCCGGACCGTTAAGGAATCTCCTAACACGTCATAGCCCGGCCGCTGAAGTTCAAAAATCTAGCTTATTTCAACGGCGTCAACCGAGATAATCCAGGCCGATGTCTAGGACGCGCGCGCTATGGGTAAGCCAGCCGACCGAGATCAGATCAACCCCAGTCGCCGCCACCTCGGCGACGGTATCCGGCGTGATCCGGCCGGACGCTTCTGTGATAGCGCTGCCTTTAGTAAGGGCGACTGCTTCACGCAGTTGCGAGGTCGTCATATTGTCCAGCAGCACTGCCTCTACACCTATGGCGAGCGCTGAGGCCAGTTGGTCGAGCGTATCGACTTCGACTTCGATTTTTACGAGATGGCCGGCATAGGCGCGGGCGCGGGCCACAGCGGTTTGAAGATCACCAGCGGCTACAATGTGATTATCCTTTATCAAGATGGCGTCATCAAGGCCAAAACGGTGATTGGCGCCGCCTCCAAGCTTTACGGCATGCTTTTGAACCGCGCGAAGCCCGGGCGTCGTCTTTCTCGTATCAACGACCTTTGCCTTATAATCAGCGAGCTGTTCTACAATGCCGGCTGTGGCTGTAGCGATCCCGCTGAGATGGCCGAGGAAATTCAGAGCCACACGCTCGGCAGTCAAAAGGCCGCGCGCCGGCCCCTCTATTAGGGCGATCTCATCACCAGGGTTTAGTTTTTCTCCGTCGCTCTTAATGACCCTGATCCGCAGCTCAGGCTCAATGAGCCGGAACGCGCAAATAGCCAAGTCTAAGCCTGCCACGACGCCGGGCTGCCGGGCGGCTAGGACAGCCTGGGCCTTCAAGGCCGCGGGGACAATCGCGTCCGTCGTGAGATCGCCGGCACGTCCCAAGTCCTCCAAAAGGGCGGCGCGAACTAGAGGCTCGATCATGACCAAGGGGAGGGGAGGGCAAGTCATGGAGGGGAGGACTCCGAGGCGTGACGAAGGACAGTGGGTGAAGGTGCTGATAACACGGCCGAAGCCACTCAGGCCGCATCGGCTAAATCTAAGACAGACCGTAAATTTGCGAGCGATTGTATTGATCTTTCAGCGGCGGGGGCGTGGGCGGGAAAATCTGATCGGTAATGTCCCCCCCGGCTCTCCTGCCGCTTCAACGCGCCATGAGCGATGAAGATTGCCGTCAAGGCTGGATCGGAGGCGGGTCCGACTTCATTCGCGAGATGGTGTAGACGCCCTATAGCCTCTTCAAGTCCGCTCCGGTTCCGCAAGACGCCTACGTGGCGATCCAACAGGGGCCGCACCGGCTGCGCCGATGCAGCAGGGGGCAGGATGATATTGCAGCGGTCCAGATTTAGCATCCGGGCGTCGACGTTGTGAAGATCATCTGCCACTTCCGTCCCGCACACCACGGCTTCCAGAAGGGAATTAGACGCCAGCCGATTGGCGCCGTGCAGACCCGTGGATGCTACTTCGCCGCAGGCCCATAGGCCCTCAACATCAGTGCGCCCGCGATAATCTACGCTCACGCCGCCCATGTGATAGTGGGCGGCCGGACGGATTGGGATTGGGGCCGACGCGGGATCAATGCCTGCCGCTTTGCAGGCCGCCGCAATTTGGGGAAAAGCGGTCGTGAATCTGTCGCCCAGGGCTTGGCGTGAGTCCAAAAAGACGGCCCGTCCAGCTATAATTTGACGCCAAACCCCCCGCGCCACGACATCGCGCGGCGCGAGTTCAGCGCCTATTTCATTGGCTAGAAACCGCTCCCCAAGGTCGTTGATCAAGATAGCGCCTTCACCTCGGACGGCTTCGCTGACCAGGGGCATAGGGTCCAGGCCGACATTTAGAGCCGTCGGATGGAATTGGACGAATTCCATATCTGCGAGACTCGCGCCTGCACGGGCCGCCATGGCGAGGCCCCGTCCCACAGCATGACTGGAATTGGTCGTATGCAGATACAGCCCGCCAATGCCGCCCGTCGCCAAAACAGCCCTTGATGTCATCAAGGTCAGGGGAGCGCCTTGGGCGTCTGCCGCAAGTAGACCTGCCACCTGTCCGGAGGGAGCGCGTAAAATGCGGCGCACATCGAGGCCTTCTAAAATCGTTAGATTCGGAT
>Ga0116226_10000214_pt1 | contig 47224 bp, 43 predicted proteins | sample S1TSphfallax_FD_89692 | JGI IMG/M metagenome (GOLD analysis project Ga0116226, IMG submission 89692) | Host-associated microbial communities from peat moss isolated from Minnesota, USA - S1T2_Fa - Sphagnum fallax MG | ecosystem: Host-associated > Plants > Peat moss > Unclassified | place: USA... | reverse complement strand
GCAGCGTTCGGAAAGGCCAGGAAGACGTGTTCGTCTTTGAAAAAAAGAACCAAAAAACTTTTGTCTGTTTGGCACCGCGCAAAGCAACGCAGAGAAAAACCCCGTCCACCCGAGCGCAAGAGCAAAAGTTTTTTGGTTCTTTTTTTCAAAAAAGAACGCTTTCTGCTTTTTCCCTGGTCTTGTGAGCACACACGCCGTGCCCGATATTGGTCGCATGTCCCTGCCCACACACCAGACCAAACATACGAAACTGCTCGTCATCGGCGCCGGCCCGGCCGGTTACACCGCGGCGATCTACGCCGCCCGCGCCGGGCTGGCGCCGACGCTGATCGCCGGCCTGCAGCCCGGCGGGCAGTTGATGATCACCACCGATGTGGAAAACTACCCCGGCTTCGCCGCCGCCATCCAGGGCCCGTGGCTGATGGAGCAGATGGAGGCCCAGGCCCGCCATGTCGGCACCGCTGTGCTGCACGACCTGATCACCCACGTCGATTTCTCCCGCCGGCCGTTCCGCTGCACCGCGGATTCCGGCGAAATCTTCCTCGCCGACTCGGTCGTCATCGCCACCGGCGCCCAGGCGCGCTGGCTCGGCCTGCCGTCGGAGGCGGCGTTCCAGGGCGCCGGCGTCTCCGCCTGCGCGACCTGCGACGGGTTTTTCTTCCGCGGCAAGCGCGTCGCCGTCATCGGCGGCGGCAACACCGCGGTGGAGGAAGCGCTCTACCTCACCCACCATGCCAGCCACGTCACGCTGGTCCATCGCCGCGACACGCTGCGCGCCGAAAAGATCCTGCAGAAGCGCCTGTTCGAGCACCCCAAGATCAGCGTCATCTGGGACCACGAGGCCGACGAGATCCTCGGCAGCGGCATGCCCGCCACCGTCACGGCACTCCGGCTGCGCCACGTCCGCACCCATGCGCCCACCACGTTGGAACTGGAGGGCGTGTTCATCGCCATCGGGCATACGCCGACCACCGCCCTGTTCGCCGGCCAGCTCGATCTCGACCAGGAAGGTTACATCCTCACCAGCCCCGGCAGCACCCGCACGTCGGTGCCGGGTGTGTTCGCCGCGGGGGATGTGCAGGACAAAGTGTTCCGCCAGGCCGTTACAGCAGCCGGAACGGGTTGCATGGCGGCGCTGGAAGCGGAAAGGTGGTTGACTGAAACCGCACCGAGTCCCGCGCTGGAGCTGGCCTAGGCCGCGGACTGGGCATCCGGGGAACAAACATAAAGATGGATTGGGACAAGCTGCGTGTTTTCCACGCCGTGGCAGAGGCTGGCAGCTTCACGCACGCCGGCGATACGCTCAACCTGAGCCAGTCTGCCGTCAGCCGGCAGATCTCCGCGCTGGAGGAGGCGCTGTCGGTGCCGCTGTTCCACCGCCATGCGCGCGGCCTGATCCTGACCGAGCAGGGCGAGCAGCTCAACCGCACCGTGCGCGAGGTCTTCGCCAAGCTGGCGATGACCGAGGCACTGCTGACCGAAAGCCGCGACAAGGCCGCCGGCCGCCTGAAAATCACCACCACGGTCGGTTTCGGCACCAGTTGGCTGGCACCGCGCCTGCACGGCTTCCTCGAAGCTCAAGCCGAAGTCACGGTCAGCCTGCTGCTCGATGACGGCGATCTCGATCTCGCCATGCGCGAGGCGGACGTCGCCATCCGCATGCACGCGCCGAAACAGCCCGACCTGATCCAGCGCCATCTGATGGAAATCGACTGGATCGTGGTCGCCGCACCCGCCTATCTCGCCCGCCACGGCACGCCAGCCACGGTCGAGGCGCTGGACGAACATAAGCTCGTGCTGTTCGGCAGCCATCACGCCCCGGTGCCGGACATGGACTGGCTGGCCGAAGCCGGCCGCCGCGCCGGCGCGCCGCGCCGCGCCGCGCTCGAAGTGAACAACCTGGCCGCCATGGCGCTGTCGATCCGCGCCGGCGTCGGCATCGGCGCGCTGCCGAGCTGGATGGCGCCGGAGCTGGAAGGGCTGACCCGGCTGCTGGTCGATGCAAAACGCCCGAAAGTGGATTGTTTCTTCGTCTACCCGGAGGAGCTCCGCCACTCCAAACGCGTCGCGGTGTTCCGGGACTTCCTGTTGCAGCGGTTGCAAGAGAGGTAAGGAAGCAAGGCTTCTTTCTTGAAAAAAAGAAGCAAAAAACTTTTGCTCTTTTACGTTGGTGCGGCAGCATGAATGACGAAGAACGCGCCCTGCCGCCGGGTGCCAAAGCTTTTATGACCCCCCAGGGGGCGGCGCGGATGCGGGCCGAACTCCATGAACTGATGCGGGTGGAACGGCCGAAAATCGTGGAGATCGTGCACTGGGCCGCGGGCAACGGAGATCGTTCCGAAAACGGCGATTATCTCTATGGCAAGAAACGCCTGCGCGAAATCGACAAACGCGCCCGCTTCCTCGGCAAGCGCCTGGAGAATGCGGAGGTCGTCGACCCCGCCGCGCAAACCAACCGCAGCCAGGTCTTCTTCGGCGCCACCGTCACTTACGTGAATGATGATGACATCGAACGCACCGTCACCATCGTCGGCGCCGACGAAGCCGACCTGCTGCGCGGCGAAGTCAGCCTCTACAGCCCCATCGCCCGTGCCCTGCTCCGCGCCCGCGTCGGCGACACGGCCACCATGTACGGCCCCTCCGGCCCCGAAACAGTCGAAATCCTGTCGATCGCCTATCCGGGGACGGAATGAGATACCGGTCCTCGTAGGGTGGGCTTCAGCCCACCTCCTTCGCACCGCGAAAGCCCGCCGCCCATACCACGAACGTCATTGCGAGCCGCGGCGAAGCAATCCAGGAGTCACACGCGAGATATCGCAAGTAACACGACCTGCCATAGTGATGGACCGGCCTAGCGCCGCGAGAGAAATCTAACCACAAAGCGCGCGACGGCCACGACGGGGTATGCACGAAGAAGAAGGTGCAGATCAGAGAAGCAAACTCTTCTTCGTGGTTTTCTCCTTTGTGATCTCCGTGATCTTTGTGGTTAGATCGTCCTTGCCCCCGGCGCAGGTCAACGTCCAGCAAGGTTGGCATCACGCCTCCACACCGCGCCGCACACTCTCCCGCGCCTCGCCCAGCATGTAATCGCGCGTGAACGGCAGCGCGGTCTGACTTGGTGAGAGCTGGATCTGAAATACCGCTTCGCGCTCGCGCCGGAACGCCAACTCCGCGCCGACGAGATAGAATTCGAACATGCGGCAAAACCGCTCATCGTACAGATCACGAATCGCATCGCGATTGGCCGCGAACCGGTCCCGCCATAATGCGATCGTCCGCGCATAATGCAGACGCAGCACCTCGATATCGGTGATCATCATGCCCGACCGCTCGATCGCCGGCAGCACCTCGCTCAACGCCGGCGAATAGCCGCCCGGAAATATATATTTCCGCAACCAGGCGCTGGTGGTTCCCGGCCCGTCGCTACGGCCGATATGATGGATCAGCGCCACGCCGTCATCGGCCAGGCACCCGCGCACCACGCCGAAGAACGCATCATAATTGACCGCGCCGACATGTTCCATCATCCCGACCGAGACGACGCGATCGAAACGACGCCGCACGCTGCGGTAATCGGTCAGTTCGAAAGTCACACGATCATCCAGCCCCGCCGCGTGCGCCCGCGCGCGCGCGAGCGACAGTTGTTCTTCGGAAAGCGTAATGCCGATGACCCGCGCGCCGTATTCCGCGGCCAGCGTCAGCGCCAGGCCCCCCCAGCCGCAGCCGATATCCAGCACCGTCAGGTCGGGCCGATCCAGGTACAGCTTGGTCGCGATCAGCCGCTTCTTGGCGCGCTGTGCCGCCTCCAGCGTCTCATCGCCGTGGCGGAAATAGGCGCAGGAATATTGCTGGTCGCTATCGAGAAACAGACTATAGAGCCGGCTGTCGAGATCATAATGATGTGCCACGTGGCGCCGCGCCCGCAGCGCGTCGTTGCGCTGCTCCCAGCGCCGCGTCAGCCGGCTCAGCATGCCGTGCCAGCGCAGCACCGGGTGCCGCAGCGCCGTGTCGAAGTTGAGCAGCACCAGATCGAGCAGTTCGAACAGCGAGCATCCCTCCGGCGCCAGCGTGCCGTCCATATACGCCTCACCGAAGGCGAGCGCCGGGTTGACCGCGATCCGGCGCACCGTGGCCCAGTCGCGCAGCCAAAGACCCGCATGCGGCCCCGCGGCCCCGCGATACTGCGTCTTGCTGCCGTCCGGCCAGGTGACCGCCAGCGCGCCGTGCGCGATCAGCCGGGCGAAGATGGATGAAAGCAATATTTTCATGACAGCGTCATCTCCACGGCGGAAGAAAACGCGCACAGTTTGCATTGGTTCGGTGCACTCGGGAAAGATGTCGAGGCAGCGCGGTCTTAATCTTCCCTGCCGCGCCGCCTTACGCGCCGAGCGCTGCCCCGGTCACCGGCTCGACCCACACCATGCGGTCCAACACACCGATCACGCCCGGCGTGTTCTCCGCCGCCACGCGCAGCGCCGGGCGGATCGCCTCATTGAACAACACGCCCTCCAGCGTCACGACCCCGGCATCGACACGCACGAGCACGTTATGCGCGTTCACCCATTTCGATGCCGCAAGTTCTCGCCGCACGGCGTCGCATATCGTCGTGTCGGCCGCGCCTTCGCCGGTCGCGCGCGCCTCCGGCGCCGCGCTCAGCTTGCCGACGAGCGCGCGCACGATATCCGCACGGCTGACCAGGCCGACCAGCGCCTCGCCGCGCATCACCGGCACGCGCTTGATATGGTGGCGCTCCATCAGCGTGACCACGTCGGACAGCGCCGTGTCCTCGGTCACCGTAAGCGGCGTTTCGGTCATCAGATCATGCACCGCGCGCGCATGCGCATGCACATACTCGCCAGCCAGACGCCCCGGCCCCAGAAACAGCTCGGCCCAGCCGGAATGGCGCCGTGCGGTACCGGTTTCGGCCCGCCGCAGCAAGTCGCCCTCCGACAAGATGCCCACCAACTTCCCGCCGGCATCGACCACCGGCAGAGCGCTGATATGCGCGTCCAGCATCCGGCGGGCGGCCACTACCAGCGTCGCATCCGGCGCGACGGTGAGCACGGCGCGGTTCATGACATCCTGTGCGCGCATCGCACGTCTCCTTGATATTCGTGCGCACTCAAATAGGCCGGTTCACGGTTATTGGCTTTGACTCAGGTCAAGTCACAAGAAAGGAAGCAAAGCATTTTTTTGACAAAAAGAAGCAAAAAACTTTTGCTCTTGCGCGGTTCCCACCGAGCGCATCTCACGTCAGCTTGCGCGGAAAAAAACAGACAAAAGTTTTTTGGTTCTTTTTTCAAAAAAGAACATTTTTCTTATTCTGGCGCATCGGCGAACTGAACGGCGATGGCGCGATAACGTTCCTGCTTTTGCGCTTCCGCATCGGGCGAGCGGAACCGCCGTACCAGATGATGAATATGCGGCCCGCCGCGCCCCTGGCCCAGCACCGCGGCATCCAACGGCAGCAGGCCGATAGCGACATCGCGCACCTTCTCATGCACCGCGCCGCTATAGCGGACCGGCGGCACGCGCCCGTGCCGGAGCAGCCGCACCTGCCGGTCAGGATACGGCGCGACCTCGCCGTTCTTGTCGATACCGGGATAATTATAGCGCGGCAGCGCATAGGCGTCGTGCGCGCCCGTGTTCAGCACGGCCAGCAGCGGTGCGAAATCCTCGGCGCAGAGTTCCTCGTCGGCATCCAGCATCAGCACCCAGCCCGCCTCCGGCGGGACCAGGTCCAGCGCCGCGTTCCGCATGTCGTCGAAACGCTGCGCGGCACGCGCCTGCAGTTGAAACGGTTTTCCCAAATCCTCCAGATAAGCGCGCGCATGGGACATGGTGTCGTCCACGCTGCCGGTATCCACCAGCACGAACCCGGCGACGATCGGTGCCACGCTGCGCAGCATGTTGACGATGCTGTCCTGCTCGTTGCGCATAATCGCCGCAAGCCACAGGCTCGGCCCGGCCGCCGCCGGCAACGAAGCTGCCGCCGGCGGCGCATAGCGCACCGGCAGGAACCACCCGCCCATCATGCGCACATGCCACGCGCCAAGCGCCAACATCCGTTCCGCACCCGGCCAGTCCTCCGTCGCGCCGGCAAGGCCGGTATCGCCCAGCAAAATCGCGCGGTCCGACAGCACGCGGCGCAGCGCCGCCAGCCACGGCGCGGCATCCCCCATCACCGCCAGCACGTCGATCCGCACGTCACACGCGGCCAGAAAATCCGCCAGCGATGCGGCATCGAACCGTACACGGAACAGCACCCCGCCGCCCGCCAGTTCACCGATCTGCGGCAGAAAGGGTGGAAAATCCGGCGCCACATGCAGCACCGCGGCACGCGCCGTTTCCAGCGGCAGCAGGTCGCTCAACCGCACGCCCGCCTCGCCCACCACCACGCACAGATGCACCCGCTCATGCCCCCGCAGCAGCAGCCGCATCCCCCCCGCGAGCGCCGCATCCGCAGGGCATCTATCGCCACAAGCCGCCCCACCCGCGCGACGCGCAAACCCCAGCGCCACCCGCGCCGGCGCCACCCCCGCGACCTCTGCGAACAGCGACGAGAATTCGGCCGATTGCAAAATCGCCGCGCGCCCGCGGGGAAAATCGCCGTAATAGGCCTTGAACGCCGCCACGGTGTCGGAACCCTCCGGCGCACGGCCGAGCAAGCAGCGATACAAGCTCGCCACGTCGTCATCAGTCATCATGCTCAGCCAACCAATCCGGCCAGAGCGCCCCGCCGCAATTTGCAACCTTGCGTTGTGTTTGTCATCGTTAAGAAAGGCGGGGGGCTCCGCCCCCTTGACGCCGGCAAACTCAACGCCCGCTGAACCGCGCGGGCCGCTTTTCGACGAACGCGCGGACGCCTTCGGCGTAGTCTTCGGTGCGGCCTGCTTCGGCTTGCAGTTCGCGTTCGGTGTCGAGGGCTGCGGCGAAATCCTGTTCGGCGGCGGCCCAGGCGGCGCGGCGGATCATGCCGAGCGCGCGGGTGGGGCCGGCGGCGAGGTCGCCGGCGAGGCTCAGCCCCGTGGATTGCAGGTCGGCGTCGGGCACCACGCGGTTGATCAGGCCCCATTCGAGCGCTTTTGCGGCTGGCAGGCGGTCGCCGAGCAGCATCAATTCCATGGCGCGGACGCGCCCGACCGATTGGGTGAGCAGCCAGGTGGCGCCGGCGTCCGGCACCAGGCCGATGCGGCGGAAGGCTTGCAGGAAATAGGCGGACTCGGCGGCGACGATCAGGTCGGCGGCGAGCGCCAGGCTGGCGCCGGCGCCGGCGGCCGCACCGTGCACCGCCGAGATGAACGGGATCGGCAGCCGGCGGAGGCTCTGCATCAGCGGGTTGATCTGCGTTTCGAGCACCAGGCCGGCGTCGAACGGTAGATCGTGATCGGCGCCGCTGGTGGCGGTGAGGTTCCAGCCGCTGCAGAAACCGCGTCCGGCGCCGCACAGCAGCACCGCGCGCGCTTCCGCGGCGGCGCGGCGGAAGGCTTTGTGCAGTGACTCCACGACGGCAAAGGAGAGTGCGTTGAGCGTCGCCGGGTCGTTCAGCCGGATCACGGCGACATCATTGGTAAGTTCGTAGTCTACCTGCGCCGTCATGCGCTGCCTCCCCGGCCTGTCAGCAATTATTTGCTCACATGTGCCAGGGTGGGTGGTGCCGTCTAGTGCCGCACCGGCGGGCCGGTTATGCCGCGGCGCGTTCCGCGGTTTGGGCAACGGCGGCAATGACGTGGTTGACGGAGATTTCCCACGGCGTGAGGTGGAACGCGAGGTCGAGGTCGCGCCAGGGTTTGCGGGCGCGGCCGAGCACGCAATCGTAGCGAAGCTGCATCAGGCCGGCGAGGTTGCGGAAACACCAGTTGCAGTAAGCGTCCATCAGCAATTCGATCACCCGGGTGCCGGGGCGGCAGAAACCCAGATTGGTGAGTGCCGCGCCGTGCGGCGCGACGATTGTTTCGGCGCCGCGGAACAGCCGCACCTGGTCGGCGACGCTCATGGTTTCGGGCCGCACGATGGCGAAACCCATGGCGGCGAGCGGTGCCACCAGGTCCCGTTCATTGACCAGCGGGCGCAGCCGGCTATGGCTGCGATCGATATAAAGATGACGCGGCGACGCCCGGTTTGCCGGCGGGACGTTGGTGGCGACGGCGTGGAAGAAATCGGCCACGCAAGGATGGTAGCTGCTTTCGCCGCAGACCGAGAGCGGCAGAATGAGCGTTTCGACATGCAGCGTTTCGTCGCGCCCGACCTCCACCACCGACATGCTCGGCATCAGATCGAGGAACGCGAGCACTTCCTGTTGCCGTGCGGCGCCGCGCGGCACCAGAATCCCCGTTGAGGCCGCCTGGTAATTGTCCGGCACGGCGAACAGGCGCGCGAGGCCGAGCAGCATGCTGTGGTAGTAATTTCCCTCACCGCCGGCGAGCAGGCTGATATGGGTGCCGGCGATCCGCCGCACCTGGCTGGGGCGAATGGCGACCCCTTTCACCAGATTGCGAAATCCGTGTTTTTCCGGCGAGGTATGGGACAGCGTTTCGCCGATCGCCTGATCACCAACGGCGACGATGCCGGCGGACGAATGCACCAGCGCGTCATGCAGCACGAACACCGGCGGCGCGTAACTATGATAGGCCGGATGGCGCCACACGCCCTGGTCCGGCAATTCGCGGACCGGCCATCGTTCCAGGAAAGGACGCCCGGTTTCCAGTGCCGGCAACGGCACCCGCACCGGGCCGAGCGAATGAACATGTTCAACAGCACGGCCAGGGCCCATCAGCCCCGCGGCCGCGAAGCCTTCGATCGGGCGCTGGTGCAGTACGACTTCCGCATATCCATTCATAGTCACTCTCGCCAGACAAGAAGTTGTGCAGCGCCTTGCAACCTATGGTGGAGTAATATGCCGGTCTCCACAACCAAATCAAGGACTGAATCGGTGGCGGATGATTCGGCGACAACAACGGAACCGGCGCGCAGCCATCCTTCTGCGCGCAATATGTTAACGGAGCGTTGAACGAGCCCTTCGCCATAGGGCGGATCGAGGAAGATCAGCGACTGCGCCTGTCCCGGTCCCGGACGCAGCACGTCGCCGGCGATGATACGCGCGCGTGATGCGGCGCCGCAGGCCGCCACGTTGGCACGCAGGCAGGCCAGTGCGGCGCGGTCGCGCTCGAAGAAAATGGCGGCTGCGGCACCGCGGGACAGCGCCTCCAGCCCCAGCGCGCCGGTGCCGGCAAACGCGTCCAGAACGTGAGCGCCGTCCAGCAGGTCGTGGCCCGACCAGGGGGCGTGGCGCAGCATGTCGAACAGCGATTGGCGCACGCGGTCGGCGGTGGGGCGCGTCGTGCTGCCGGGCGGCGCGGTGAGCGTCTTGCCGCGCCAGGCGCCGGCTATGATGCGCATGGAAGGAAAGGCCTTCTTTTTCGAAAAAAAGCAGCAAAAAACTCTTGCGCGTTGGCGTACGCCGGAACGGGCCACGTACGCCACGTGGTAAAAGTTTTTTGGTTCTTTTTTTCAAAAAAGAACACTTTCTTTACTTCGGCAACTGATCACGCAAAATCCGCGCCTGCACCTCGGCCACCTGCCCCCGCTCCAGATTGCCCAACTGAAACGGCCCGTATGCAATCCGAATCAGCCGCGTTGTCGCCAGCCCCAGATGCGCCATCACCCGCCGGATCTCCCGGTTCTTGCCCTCATGGATGGACACCGTGAGCCACGCGTTGGAGCCTTTGCGGCTATCCAACCCCGCGTCGATCGGCCCGAATTTGGTGCCGTCGATGGTCAGGCCGCCGGCGAGCGACTTCAGTGCCGCTTCGTCGATGTCACCGTGCACGCGCACGCGGTACCGGCGCAGCCAGCCGGTGGCCGGCAGTTCCAGCCGGCGGGCCAACGCGCCGTCATTGGTCAGCAGCAGCAGGCCCTCGCTGGTCAGGTCGAGCCGGCCGATGCTCATGACGCGCGGCAGGGTCGGCGGCAGACGCTCGAACACGGTGGGGCGGCCTTGCGGGTCCTTGTGCGTCGTCATCAGCCCGTCCGGCTTGTGGTAGCGCCAAAGCCGCGTGCGATCGGGGTTTTCGACCACCTTGCCATCGACCTGGATGATGTCGCCCAGCGCTACGAACGTGGCGGGATGGGTCACCGGCGCATTGTTCAGGCGGATACGCCCCTCGGTCACCATGCGTTCGGCATCGCGACGGCTGGCAACGCCGGCGCGCGACAGGAACTTAGCCAGACGCTCGCCGCGAACGGCCGCCTCCGGGTCGCCGGGCCCATCGCTCACGATGCGGCCTCGATCAGCGCGGCGAACAGGCGCGCGTCGCCGGGGTCGATGGTGAATTCCGGGTGCCACTGCACGCCGATGCAGAACGGATGCTCCGGATCCTCGATGCCTTCGATCACGCCGTCCGGGGCGATGGCATTGATCGCGGCGCGGCCGGGCGTGCGGACCGCCTGGTGATGCGACGAGTTCACCGCCATCGTGTCGGCCTGCACAATCCGGTGCAGGCGCGTGCCGTGGGCGATGCGGATGCTGTGGCCGGCTTCATGGCGCGGGTTGGGCTGTTCGTGCAGCAGCGCGTCCGGCACGCTATCCGGAATATGCTGGATCAGCGTCCCGCCGAGCGCCACCGCCAGCAATTGCTCGCCGCCGCAAATGCCCAGGATCGGCAGGCCGCGGGCCAGCGCGCCGCGGATGAGCGCGAATTCCGCCGCGGTGCGCGCCTGTTTCAGGATCACGGTCGGGTGCTGCGCGGCGTCACCGTACAGATCGGGTGCCACATCGAACGCGCCGCCGGTCACGATCAGCGCGTCGATGGCGTCGAGCATGGCGGCGGCCTGGTCCGGCAGATGCGGCAGGCAGAGCGGCGTGCCGCCGGCGGCGGCCACCGCGGCCGGGTAGTTGGCACGCAGCGCATACCAGGCGTAGGCGGAGTATCCGCCGGGGCTCTCGGCATCCAGGGTGAGGCCGACGCGCGGCACGGAATTTTTGGTCATGGCGGACGTGGTACCCAACGACGGCACGGATGCCCAGGGGGTTGACGCAAGCCCGATGGCGCTGGCGCTGCACGCGGCGCGGGCAGCGGCCGCGCGCGGCGAAGTGCCAGTGGGCGCGGTGGTCACCGGCGCGGACGGCGCCGTGCTGGCCGTGGCCGGCAACCGGACCGAGGCGGAGTGCGATGCGGCGGCGCATGCCGAAGTGCTGGCCATGCGGCAGGCCGCCGCGGCGCGCGGCTCGCCGCGGCTGGAAAGCTGCGATCTGTGGGTCACGCTGGAGCCATGCCCGATGTGCGCCGCCGCGGCCGGCCTGTTTCGGGTGCGCCGGGTCATCTTCGGTGCCTACGATCCGAAAGGCGGCGGCATCGAACATGGTCCGCGCGTGCTGCAAACCAGCGGCAGCCTGCACCGGCCGGAGGTGGTCGGCGGCGTGCGGGAGCAGGAGGCGGCGCGCCTGCTGCGGGACTTTTTCGCCGCCAGGCGCTGAGGCCGGACCCGGATTTCATCCGGCGACATGTGCTGCCAACCGGATCGTTTCAGCCATACCTAGTCTTGTGATGCGCAGCACACGCATACCGGGAATTATTTGTTAATCGCTCAACCTTTACGCTTGCAAGCTGATCGCCACCTTGTGAAGGTGGCGTGGCCCGAGGCGCAGGGCCGTCCTCCCGCAAAGACGCTGATATGAAAACAGATCTGAACCTGCCGCCCAGCCGCGCTGCCCGCCGCGCCGCCGTACGGCGCGCCCTGGATCATGGCGAGTTCGTGCCGTTCTACCAGCCGATCGTGGCGCTCGCCACCGGCGAAATCACCGGCATGGAAGTCCTGGCACGCTGGAACCACCCGGAGCACGAGCTGCTGCCGCCCGATCGTTTCATTCACCTGATGGAGGCGGAGAAGCTTTGCGGCGAGCTCAGTCGCCGCCTGCTGGCCCAGGTGATCGAACACGCCAGCGCCTGGCCGCCGCACTGGAGTTTCGCGTTCAACGTCTCGGCGGGACAGCTGCCCGCCTTGCTCGACTTCGTGCAGCGGAGCGCGCCGCTGGCCGCCCTCATGCTCGATCCGCGTCGCATCGAACTTGAAATTACCGAAACCATGTTGATCGAGGATATGGACCTGGCGCGCCACCTGGTGAACGCCGTCCATCGTAGTGGCGCCCGCGTGGTGCTGGACGATTTCGGCACCGGCTATGCCAACTTCCAGCATCTGCGCGCGCTGCCGTTCGACCGCATCAAAATCGACCGCGGCTTCGTCACCGACCTCACCACCAGCCCGCGCACGCAAGCCTGCGTGCAGGCCATGCTGGGCCTGGCCCACAGCCTGGGTGCGACCATCATCGCCGAAGGCGTCGAGAACGAGGCAACCGCCCGCAAACTCCACGACATGGGATGCGACTTCGCCCAAGGCTTCCACTTCGCCCCACCCCTGCCAGCCACCGCCGTAGCGTCGCTGGCCTGGCGCAAGGCGGCCGCCGCGGCTTGAACAGGAAGCAAGAAGGCGGGGGCTCCGCCCCTCGACCCCGTCCTGCGCGGCACGCATTCGCGTGTCGTGCGCAGCACGCATGCGCGTGACGTGCGCAGCACGCATGCGCGTGAGGGGGCCTGAGGCCCCAAACCCCCGCTCGTTTGGTTGGGGGATAAGGTGGGGGCACGCGTGCCGTCATCACGGTGCGTGCGCCCCCCAACTCTATCCCCCAACCAGGTAATGGGGTCTGGGGACGTGTCCCCAGCTTGGATCGAGGGGGCAGAGCCCCCCGCCTTCCTTCTTGTTCCCGCCGCGCCGCGCCTTATCTACGCCTGCAATGCAGACAATTCATACGGCCAGCCACGACCCCGTGGGCTGGCACGGGACTACCATCCTCTGCGTCCGCCACGCGGGCCAGGTCGCGATGGCCGGCGACGGGCAGGTGACGCTCGGCCAAACCGTCATCAAGGGCAATGCGCGCAAGGTGCGGCGGATCGGCAGCGGCGGCGTGATCGCCGGCTTTGCCGGCGCCACCGCCGACGCATTTACGCTTTTGGAACGGCTTGAGGCCAAGCTCGAGCGTTTTCCCAACCAGCTCGAACGTGCGTGCGTGGAGCTGGCGAAGGATTGGCGCATGGACCGCTATCTGCGCCGGCTGGAGGCGATGATGGCCGTGGCCGACAAGGATCGCAGTTTTACCCTCACCGGCAACGGCGATGTGCTGGAGCCGGAGGATGGTGTGATCGCCATCGGGTCGGGCGGCAATTATGCGCTGTCGGCGGCGCGCGCGTTGATTTCGGTCGAAGGGCTGACCGCCGAGGAGATTGCGCGCCGGTCGATGGGCATTGCCGCCGATATCTGCGTCTACACAAATCATTCCATTATCGTCGAGGTACTGTAAGTGGACGTGCCCACCTTCAATCCGCGGGAAATCGTGTCCGAGCTGGACCGTTTCATCGTGGGCCAGAACGATGCCAAGCGCGCGGTGGCGATCGCGCTGCGCAATCGCTGGCGCCGCGCGCAATTGCCCGAGGGGTTGCGCGAGGAAGTCGTGCCGAAAAATATCCTCATGATTGGCCCCACCGGCTGCGGCAAGACCGAGATTGCCCGCCGGCTGGCCAAGCTCGCGCAGGCGCCGTTCCTGAAAGTGGAGGCGACCAAGTTCACCGAAGTGGGCTATGTCGGGCGCGACGTCGATTCCATCGTGCGTGACCTGGTCGAGGTTTCGATCAACATGCTGCGCGACGCCGGCCGGCGGGAGGTGCAGGCGAAGGCCGAACAGGCGGCCGAGGACCGGCTGGTGGACGCGCTGGTGGGCGCCACCGCCAGTGCGGACACGAAAGGAAAATTCCGCGCCATGCTCCGCCGCGGCGACATGGAGGACAAGGACGTCGAGGTGCAGCTCACCGAGGCGCCGGGCAACATGGTGGGCCAGATCGACCTGCCCGGCGTGCCGCCGGCGCAGATGATCAATATCGGCGACATGATGCGCAACATGATGGGTAAAACCCAGCAGGCGCGGCGCCTGAAGGTGGAGGCAGCGCGGCCGTTGCTGGAGCGTGAGGAAGCCGATCGCCTGGTGGATAACGACCGGCTGACCAAGGATGCGGTTTCGCATGCCGAGGATAACGGCATCGTTTTCCTCGACGAAATCGACAAGGTGTGCGCGCGGTCGAGCGAAGGCGGATTTCGCGGCGGCGATGTCAGCCGCGAGGGCGTGCAGCGTGATCTGCTGCCGCTGATCGAAGGCACGACGGTGTCGACCAAATACGGGCCGGTGAAGACGGACCATATCTTGTTCATTGCGTCAGGCGCGTTTCATCTCGCAAAGCCGTCCGATCTGCTGCCGGAATTGCAGGGCCGCCTGCCGATCCGGGTCGAGCTGGCGCCGCTGTCGCGTGACGATCTGCGCCGCATTCTGACCGAGCCGGAGCATTCTTTGCTGAAGCAATATTCGGCGTTGCTCGGCACCGAAGGCGTCACGCTGGATTTCGCCGAGGATGCGGTGGACGCGCTGGCCGAGCTGGCCGCCGATATCAATGATCGGGTGGAGAATATCGGCGCCCGCCGGCTGGCGACGGTGCTGGAGAAATTGTTGGAGGAAGTCTCGTTCTCGGCAAGCGACCGGCCCGGCGAGACGATACGGGTCGATGCGGCCTATGTGCAGGAACGTGTCGCACCGCTCGCCAAAAGCGGCGATCTGAGCAGATTTATTCTGTAAAAACCACCGTAGGGTGGGCTGCTCCGCAGCCCGCTACATCCGCGACGCCGGCTAGATAGTTCATTTCGTAGACGTGGTGCGCCGCGCGGCGGTGGGCTGCGCCGCAGCCCACCCGATGGCTGTTTACGCAGCCTCGGCCAGCGTGCCCGCCAACTTCGCCGCCTGCGTCGCCAGCGCATCCATCAACGGCGGCGACAGGCAATCGTAAGGCGCTAGCCCAAGTTCGGTCAGGCGCGCCCGAATGCCATCCATTTCCTTCGGCGAAACGCCGCCCTCGATCACCGACGATACGAAGGCCGCAAATCCCGGACCGTCAAAGCCCGGTTTGTCGGCCAGTTCGGTATGCACGAAATCCAGCCCATAAAACGCGTGCTGGGTATTTTCGATGCGGCCATAGATATGCACGCCGCACGCGGTGCACGCATAGCGCTGGATCGGCGCCGCCGGATTGACAATTTTCAGCTTTTGGCCGTTCGCAACGATCTTGACCTTGTCGCGCGAGACCACCGCAATTTGCGAAAAGATCGCGCCTTTCGGCTTCCAGCATTTTGTGCAGCCGCACACATGGTTGAACGCAACCTGGGCGCCGATCTCCGCCTTCACCGGATCGGTATGGCAATGGCAGGTCAGTGTCGCACCGCCGAAATCCGCGCTGCCGGACGGCACGCCGTCATCGACGGCGGGATGGATCAGGATTTTATGGGCCATGATAGGTGTCCTCCCTGCTTGGCGGCGCACGGCGTTCACCGCCGCCTTAGGCCAAGGCGCGCGCATGGTAGCGGAGGTGGTCCTCGATGAAACTTGCTATAAAGTAGTACGAGTGGTCGTAGCCCTCCTGGCGCCGCAGCGTCAGCTTCATGCCGGCGCCGGCGCACGCCGCTTCCAGCAATTCGGGTTTCAGCTGGTTGACCAGGAAATTATCCGCCAGCCCCTGATCGACCAGCAGGTCGTCGAGGCGGGCGCCGTCTTCGATCAGCGCGCAGGAATCATAGGCGCGCCACGTCGCCTGGTCGGGACCGATATAGCCGGTCAGCGCCTTCTGGCCCCACGGGCAGTTGATCGGCGATGCGATCGGTGCGAACGCGCTGACCGAGCGAAAACGGCCTTGATTGCGCAATGCGATCGTGATCGCGCCATGGCCGCCCATGGAATGGCCGGTAATCGCCTGCCGTTCGAGGTCGGCCGGCAACGCCTCGCCGACCAGGGCGGGCAATTCGGTTTCGATATAGGCGCGCATGCGGTAATTGGCCGCGAACGGCGCCACCGTCGCGTTCACATAGAAGCCGGCGGAGAGGCCGAAATCGTAACTACCGGCCGGATCACCGGGCACGGCGTCACCGCGCGGGCTGGTGTCGGGCGCGATCAGCATCAGCCCCAGCTCGGCCGCCACGCGTTGGGCGCCGGCCTTGATGACGAAATTTTCCTCCGTGCAGGTCAGGCCGGACAGGTACCAGAGCACGGGCACGCTTCCGTGGGCTGCCTGCGGCGGCACATAGGCGGCAAAACGCATCGGCGTGCCGGTTTCCCGCGAATCGTGGCGGTAGATGAATTGGGTGCCGCCGAACGAGCGCCATTGCGAGACGGTCTCGAGAGCCATGTGTTTCCCCTGCCTGCGTTCCGCGCCGCCCTTGCAGGCCGCCCCGGTTCCGTCAAGCGAGACGATGGGATGGCAGGGCCGGCCGCGGTGTCCCGGCTAGCCACGAAGATCCGACCGGCGGCGGCAAAGAAATGCAACCACGACGGCACGAAGAACACGAAGTATGGCACGAAGAAAGCGCAGCAGATTTTCCTTGTTCGTGAAATCCTTCGCGTTCTTCGTGCCGTCGTGGTTAAATTCTTGCTCCGTCCGGCGCAGCGCAAGGTAGGTCGACGGCCACGCCCCGGCATAAAGGCGCAAGAGCAAAAGTTTTTGATTCTTTTTTTCAAAAAAGAACACGTCTTCTTCACCCGGAGCAAAACCGCATGTTGCCACCGCTGCGGGACGTCATCGCCCGCCACGGCTTGAACGCGCGCAAATCGCTCGGGCAGCATTTTCTGCTGGACGAGGGTTTATGCGGCAAGATCGCGCGGCAAGCCGGTGATCTCGCCGGGCGGCATGTGGTCGAGGTGGGTCCGGGTCCGGGCGGCTTGACGCGCGCGTTGCTGGCGAGCGATGCCGCCAGCGTTACTGCCGTTGAGATCGACGCCCGGGCGGTGGGTGCGATGCATGAATTACAGGCGGCGTATCCCGAACGCCTGCGGGTCGTGGCGGGGGACGCGCTGCGCACCGATCTGACCGCGCTGGTGCCGGCGCCGCGCCAGATCGTCGCCAACCTGCCCTACAATGCCGGCACGCCGATGCTGATCGGGTGGCTGCGTCAGGCGGCCGCGTGGGAGCGGTTGACGCTGATGTTTCAGTTGGAGGTGGCGGAACGGATTGTCGCGGCACCGGGGACGGACGCGTATGGAAGGCTGTCGGTGCTGGCACAGTTGGCGTGCGCGGCGGACATGATGATGCGGGTGCCCCCCGGCGCCTTCACGCCGCCGCCGTCGGTGATGTCGGCGGTCGTCGGGCTGGTGCCGCACGCGGCGCAGCCGGCGGCGCCGTTGCTGAACGCGGTCGAGCGCGTGACCGCGGCGGCGTTTGGGCAGCGGCGCAAGATGCTGCGCGGGTCGTTGCGCGCATTGGGCGGGACGGCGTTGCTCGAACGCGCGAGGATAGATCCGGCGCGCCGGGCGGAGACGCTTTCGGTGCGGGAGTTTGTTCTTTTAGCGGACATATTAAAGGAAGAAAGGCTGGGTGGGGCTCGGATCGGCGTAGACGCCGATCCCCCAAACCCCGCGGCGCTACCTTGCTGATGGCAACATATTGCTAAACCTCCAGCACAATCGCGGCCGCCTGCCTGGCCGCGGCCATCGCGGCATCCGCGCGCTGCATCATCGCCGCGGCCCCATCAACCCCATCGAACGCCACTACGCGCGCGCACAGGCATGTGCTCACCGGCCCCGCCAGCGTATCGATCGGCGTCACCGAAACCGCGCGGCACAACGCCTCGACGATCACCTGGCCATCGTTACGCGTGACGAGCGGCATGCACACCGCGAAAATTTCGGCGCTGATGCGGCACAGCGTGTCGCACCGCCGGACGTTCTCGGTCAGGCGATCGGCCACGCCTTGCAACAGCGCGTCGGCCTGTTCGTCAGCCAGCAGATTGAAGTTCTCGACGGCAAGGAACGCTAAGCACGGCCCGTGCAAGCCGGCCGTGCCGGCAGCCCGCGCGGCGGCGATTTCGCCCTCCAGCGCGCGCAGCAAGGCGCGTCCGTTCGGGATGCCGGTCAGCATGTCGCGGTCGGCCGGGAACGCCAGATCGTCCTCCCGCCTTTTGTCCATGGTAATGTCGCGCTGAATGGCGGTGAAATGCGTGATGGTGCCATCGGCCGCACGTAACGGAACGATACGCAGATCAACCCAATAGGGTGCGCCGTTCTTGCCGAAATTCATCACTTTCTCACGCACCGAACGGCCGTCGCCAAGCGCCTTGCGAATCCGGTCCAGGGTCGCGCGGCTGGTGCCGGGACCTTGCAGGATACGCGGCGTCAGCCCGATCACTTCGGCCGGCTTGTAGCCGGTCAGCCGGGTGAAGGCCGGGTTGACATACAGAATGACGGGGCCCGGTGCCTCGACCTGCGCCGTCGTGACGATCACGACATCGTTTGTCGATTCGACGATCTGGAAGAACGACAGCGCACCGGGGCCAGCCGGTGCGCCCACGCCGGCATCGCCAAGATTGACGCGCGCGATATAGCCCGGCACCTCCCGCGCCGTCAGGGGCGGACCAAACACCCGGCCCTGCGCCTGCGTGCAGCCCTCGCTGACCAGCGTGGCCACTTGTTCCTGCGTCTCCACGCCAACCGCGCATGTTACCATGCCGAGACTGTTGGCCAGGCCGATCGCCGCGCGCACCACCTGGATCCGGTCATCGCGATCGCCCAGGCTGCGGATCACTTTGCGGCTGATCTTGAGCTTGTCGAAGGTCGTGTCCGGCACGTAGCTCAGCGCCGCGTAGCCGACCCCGAAATCGTCGATGGCGATGCGTGCGCCGGTGCGGCGCAGGGCGCGGCAGCTGGCGATCGCGTCCGCGCTATGGTCCATCACCGCGGCCTCCGCCACCTCCAGCTCCAGCCGCGCGCGCCGCAACCCCGCCAGGTCCAGCGCGTCGGCCACAATGGCGGGCAGCGCCCCGTCGGTCAGCTGGTGCCCGGACATGTTGACCGACAGGCTGATATCCTCGGGCCACGTCGCTGCCTCGGCGCAGGCGCGCTCCAGCACCGTCTTGCTGATGGCGCCGATCAGGCCGAGCTGCTCGGCGAGCGGGATGAAGGTCGAGGGCGGCACCACGCCACGCACCGGATGGCGCCAGCGCACCAGCACTTCGAACGCCACAACCCGCTGCGCCGCCAGGTCCATCTGGGGTTCGTATTGCAGCTCAAATGAATGATTCGCCACCGCCTCCCGCAAATCGAGTTCGAGCAGACGCCGCGCGGGCGTGGTCTCGTCGGATTTCGGGCCGGCGATCTGATAGGCGGGCTCGCGGGCGGCGGTGCCGACGCGTCTGACCGCGCGGCGGCGAAAAATGCCGCCGCGCGGCTGCGATGCCACGCGGGCGGGCACATCGCCCGGATAGGGCGGCTCGATCGTCGTGGCCTCATCCTCCTCCCGGACCGAAATCCAGGAGCTCGGCGAAAAGATCGCGAGCAGCCCGAGCGCGTGCGCGACACTGGATCTGCACACCAGCCGCGTGCGGTTGACCACGGCGAGCCGGATCGGCGGCGAGCAATAGAGATCGATCCGCAAATGCACCGTGTGCACCCCCGGCGGCACCGCAAAGGCCCAGGTCTCCTTTTGCCGGATGCTGCCGCGATACTCGCCATCAATGATGACCTTGTAAGGCCTGAATCTGTCCGCCAGGCTGCCTGTGCCGCGTTCGATGACGATTTGAGCCATAATGCACCTCCGCCGCCGCATTACTGCGCGGTGGCGGGAGGCGTTAAGTGAAAAATCGAGACGAGTCTGTCTAGAAATTAAAAGACAATGTGAATACTGCGATATGTGGCAAAAGGACCAGTGTCCACCAAACTGACGGGCGCGACGCGTGCCACTCTGCAACCGAAGCGGGCGGCGATGGTTGCGCACGCGCGAAGGCAAAGCATCGTGCCGCGGTTATTTTGAGATTGGTTCAATATGGCCGCCATGAAGCTGCGTGGCTCGATATATTTGTTTTGGTTGCATCGACTGCACCCGCATGTCGCCCGCGCGCCTGCGCGCGGGCGACGTAAATAATTCCATTCCGGGGGATCATGTGGGCAGATGTTCAGTTCTGGCCTATGAACATACGTCCACCAAACTCCAATGCGAGCGGTTACGATATATTGCATCTTGCGTGTACATAGCGTGCGATTTTCTTTATTTTTTGCGCTGTGCCGTATGCAATTGCGTTGACAAGCGTTTTGCGGTCGCCCTTCTATGGAAACGCAGCCAGCGCGATTCCTGGCGTTGAGCGATGACTGCGCCGAATTATGAAATCCGTTATTTCGTGCCGTTTCGAGGCGCCCGCAAGGAACCTCGACGATGCCGTGAATTCGTTATTATCAGGAGTAAGGCCGATGGTGGCGACGCGAATCCTGGTTGTCGAAGATGAAAATGTCATTCGCGAAATGATGGCCGAAGCGCTCTCCGGCGCGGGATTTGGGGTGGACCAGGCGGCGGATGCCGAAATGGCTGAAGCTTTGCTGGAAGCGGACGGGTACAGCCTGCTGGTCACCGACATTCATATGCCAGGCCGATATGACGGGCTGGATCTGGCCGAACGCACGCACGCATTGAAACCCGACATGCCGATCCTGGTCGTGACCGGGCGGCCCGACGCGCTCGGCCGCCTGGACGGCCTGGGGCTGCAGACGAGCGCCTTGATAAAACCGTTCCGGCTGGCCGAGCTCGTCACCGCGGTGCGCGGCCTGGTCGGCCCGGACGCCGCCGACATGCGCCCCCTGTAGCGGCATCGCCGGCATTGGCGGGTATCAAACCGGCAGCCTGATGCGGGCCCGAAGGCCGCCCAGCGGGGAATCCTCCAGCAGAATATCGCCGCCATGGGCGCGGACGATATCGCGCGCAATCGTCAGGCCGAGCCCGGTGCCGCCGGCGGCGTCGCTTTCGAACGGACGAAACACGCTCTCGCGGCGGTCGGGCGGTATGCCTGGCCCGTCATCATCCACCGTGACCTGCACCGACCGGCCGACCGTGGCAGCGGACAGCGCCACGCGTGCCGCATGCCGGCGCGCATTATCCACCAGGTTGGTGATGGCGCGGCGGATCGCGTCCGGCCGCAGCGACAGGGTCAGGCCCTGGGGCGCGTCCAGCGCCACGTCGCCACCGGTGCGGCGGGCGCCCGCGGCGACATCCTCCAGCACCGAGGTCAGGTCGACCGGCTGCGCCTGCTCCGCCTGCTCGCCGCGGGCGAAGGCCAGGTAGCCGACGATCATGCGTTCCATTTCCTCGACGTCCGCGGTCATTTCCTCGATGTCGGCGGCGTGCGGACCGTTGGACGGCAGCATGGCCAGCGCCAGGCGCAGCCGGGTCAGCGGCGTGCGCAGATCGTGGCTGACGCCGGCGAGCATTTCGGTGCGTTGCGCGAGAAACCGCCGGATGCGTTCCTGCATGCGGTTGAACGCGGCCGCCGCGCGGCGGACCTCGACGGCGCCTTCCGGCCGGATCGCGCCACTATCACGGCCGAGGCCGAAATTCTCCGCCGCGAGCGACAGGCGGCGGATCGCGCGCACCTGGTTGCGCATGAATAACGCGGCAATGCTGAACAGCAGGATCGAGCTGCCCGCGACCCAAATCACGAACAGATAGATCATGCTGGTATAGAGGCGTTTGCGCGGCGCCTGCACATGCAGCACGCCCTGCTCCAACTGGATGTCGATCAGCACCGATTGCGCATCGTGCGTCCAATCCATGGTGAATGGCCGGCCGACCTTCTGCTGCAGCGCGCTGGCCATCGAATCGTCCATCGGCCCGAGCAGGTCGACGCGCTTATGGGTTGCCAGGCGCGCGCCGCGTTCGACGCGCATGCGCAATTCGAAATCATGCTCGGCGCCGCGCAGCAGCCAGGCCTGGTCGGCGTCCGCCGGCGCGTTGTCGAGCAGCCGGATGGTTTGCGCGATTTCGCCGGCGACCGCGCCGGAGAGGCGCCGGCTGATCAGGTCGAGATGGCTGCCGTAGAACAGCATGAGCGCCACCGCCTGCACCACGACGAGCGGGACCAGGATGATCAGCAGCGAGCGGCCGAGCAGCGAGCGCGGGAGGATTTTGCGGGCGGGGCGTTCCCAGCCGGTGGCGAAGCGAGTCACGAAAAGAAACGCCTTCTTTTTTGAAAAAAAGAAGCAAAAAACTTTTGCAAGTTGGCATCCGTGAGCCATGGCGACGTGGGCCACGCACGCCAACTGGCAAAAGTTTTTTGGTTCTTTTTTTCAAAAAATAACATATTTTCTTTTTTCATATCCCCGGCTTCAGAATATACCCGCGCCCCCGCACCGTATGCAGAAACCGCGGCTCCCGCGGATCCATCTCGATCTTGCGGCGTAGGCGGGTCACCTGAACATCGATCGCGCGTTCGCCGCTCTCGTCCATTTCCAGCGAGGCCGCGAGGTCTTCCCGCGAGAACACTTCGTTCGGCCGCGCCGCCAGCGCCGCGAGCAGCGCGGACTCGCCGCCGGTGAGATGGATCGGCCCCTGCGGCCCGCGCAGTTCGGCGCGGCCGGTGTCGAATTCGAGGCGGCCGAGCTTGATCGGTCCGGCGGGAACCGTGGGCGGCGGCGGGACGGCGCGGCGCAGCATGGCGCGCAGGCGGAGCAACAATTCGCGCGGCTCGAAGGGTTTGCCGAGATAATCGTCGGCGCCCGATTCGAACCCGGCGATGCGGTCCTCCGGCGCGCCGCGGGCGGTCAGCAGCAGCACGGGCAGCGCCGTGTTTTCGGCGCGCAGGCCGGCGGTGAGCGACAGGCCGGTCTCGCCCGGCATCATCACGTCGAGCACCATGGCGTCCGGTTGCAGAAAACGCAGCTTGTCGCGGGCCTCGGCGGCATGCGCCGCGGTGCTGACGCGGAAGCCGTTTTCCGACAGGTAACGGCTCAGCAGCGTGCGGAGCCGCGCGTCGTCGTCGACGACCAGGATGTGGGCTTCCTCGGACATAAAAGGTTTATAGCCGTAGGGTGGGCTGCTTTGCAGCCCACCACCACCACGCCGTGCGAACCCCTAATCCACCGCAGCCCGCAGCGCCGCCCCCGCCGCCACCGGGCACAACGGCAAGCACGCCGCCAAGAACGCTCCCAGCAGCAGCAAAGCCGGCCGCGGCGACATGCCCGTCCCCGCCGCATCCGCCGCCAGCGTGCCGAAAATCAGCACCGGCACCGCCAGCGGCAACACCAGCACCGGCAGCAACACGCCGCCGCGCCGCGCCCCGAGCACAATCGCCGCCCCCGCCGTGCCGAGCAGCGACAGCACGGCCGTGCCCGCCGCCAACCCGCCCAGCAGCACCGGCAAAACGCCGTCCTTCACCTGCAGCATCACCGCCAGCGGCGCCGCCGCCACCAGCAGCGGCAACCCCGTCACCGCCCAATGCGCGCCCGCCTTCGCCGCCGCCACCACGCTTGCCGGCGTCCCGCTCACCAGCAACTGGTCGAGCGACCCATCCTCGAAATCCCCGCCGAACAGCCGGTCCAGCGGAAGCAGCGCCGCGAGCAGCGCGCACACCCACACCACCCCCGGCGCAATTTTCGCCAGCGTCTGCGGCCCCGGCCCGATCGCCAATGGAAACAAGGCCCCGGCCACAAAAAAGAACAGCAACGCCCCCAGCGTGTCGGCCCCGTGCCGCGCGGCCAGCCGTAGTTCGCGCGACAGCACCGCGATAAAGCCGGTCAAAGAACGGCCACCCTACAACCCAGCCCCCATCACCAATGTCTCGGTATCTCCCATCGGCAACGGCAGATGCGTCGCCGCCACAACCACCCCCCCCGCCGCCCGATGCGCCGCCAACGCCGCGCCAAACCGTGCGACCGACGCGGTATCCAGCCCCAGCGTCGGCTCATCCAGCAGCCACAACGCCGCCCCCAACAATGCCAGCCGCGCCAACGCCAACCGCCGCTTCTGCCCCGCCGACAGCATCCGCGCCGGCAAGGCCCCGAGCGACCCCAGCCCCACGCCCGCCAGCGCCGCCGCGGCGTCCCCGCCGCCGATCCGCGCCGCGAACGCCAAATTCTCCAGCACCGACAGGCCCGGCTTCACCGCGTCCTGATGCCCCAGATACGCCGCCCTGCCGGCGAAATCGTCCGACCCATCGAACCGCACCCGCCCGGCATCCACCTGCTTCAACCCCGCCAGCACGCGCAGCAGCGTGCTCTTCCCCGCCCCGTTCGGGCCCGTGAGCAACAGCGCCCCGCCCGCCGGAACGCTGAAACTGACGCCATCCAGCACCAGCCGGTCGCCGCGAAAGCAGCTCACTCCCTCCACCTCAAGTCGCACGGATCTGGCTTCCCGCCCTTGGCAGGGCAAAAGAAAAACAAGGAAGACATGTTCTTTTTTGAAAAAAAGAACCAAAAAACTTTTGCTTCTGCGCCCTGATCACCTGACGTGTGCCGCTTGACCTGGCGCGGCTCCAAGGAGCAAAAGTTTTTTGCTTCTTTTTTTCAAAAAAGAACACTTCCTTCTTCCCTTGCCTTGCTCCCCCAATTCCTTGCTCCCCCCACCCCGGCGCGTATAACCGCACCGCAACATAAACGCTGCCAAGGACCCCCACCTGATGAAGCTCACCGGCCAGGACACTCTGCAAACCCGCTCCACCCTCTCGGCCGGCGGCAAAACCTACACCTATTTCTCGCTCCCCAAGGCAGCCGAGACCATCGGCGATATCTCCCGCCTGCCCGTGAGCCTCAAAATCCTGCTGGAAAACATCCTGCGCTATGAGGACGGCACCAGCTACACGGTGGATGACGCCCGCGCCATCGCCGCCTGGCTGCCCGCGGCCAGCTCCACCCAGGAAGTCCCGTTCCGCCCGGCCCGCATCCTGATGCAGGATTTCACCGGCGTCCCCGCGGTCGTCGACCTCGCCGCCATGCGCGACGGCATCCTGCACTTGCACGGCGACCCGCAGAAAGTGAACCCGCTCGTCCCGGTCGACCTCGTCATCGACCACAGCGTCATGGTCGATTATTTCGGCCACGCCGACAGCCTGCAAAAGAATGTCGCGGTCGAATTCGAACGCAATGGCGAGCGCTATGCCTTCCTGCGCTGGGGCCAGGAAGCGTTCCAGAATTTCCGCGTCGTCCCGCCCGGCGCCGGCATCTGCCACCAGGTCAACCTCGAATATATCGCCCAAGCGGTCTGGACCGCCGACATCCCCGGCGGCGAAACGCTCGCCTACCCCGACACGCTGTACGGCACCGACAGCCACACCACCATGGTCAACGGCATCGGCGTGCTCGGCTGGGGCGTCGGCGGCATCGAGGCCGAGGCGGCCATGCTCGGCCAGCCCATCGCCATGCTGATCCCGGACGTGATCGGCTTCCGCCTGACCGGCCGCCTGCCCGAAGGCGCCACCGCCACCGACCTCGTGCTCACCGTCACCCAAATCCTCCGCAAGAAGGGCGTGGTCGGCAAATTCGTCGAATTCTTCGGCCCGGCGCTCGACCATTTGCCGGTCGCCGACCGCGCCACGATCGGCAACATGGCGCCTGAATACGGCGCCACCTGCGGCTTCTTTCCGGTCGACGCCCGCACGCTCGACTATCTGCGCCTGACCGGCCGCGACGAATCCCGCATCGCGCTGGTCGAAGCCTACCTGAAGGCGCAAGGCATGTTCCGCGACAGCGCGACACCCGACCCGATCTTCACCGACACGGTCGAGCTCGATCTGGCCACCATCGTCCCCAGCCTCGCCGGCCCGAAACGCCCGCAGGACCGCGTCAGCCTGAAGGACGCCGCGACCGCCTTCGCCGCCCACGCCACCGGCGCCGAAAAAGTCGCCCCCGCAGCGCTGAACCAGCGCGTCAAACTCGCCGGCCGCAACTACGATATCGGCCACGGCGACGTCGTCATTGCCGCCATCACCAGTTGCACCAACACCAGCAACCCGAGCGTGCTGATCGCCGCCGGCCTGGTGGCCAAGAAGGCGCGCGCGCTCGGCCTGCATCCGAAACCCTGGGTGAAGACCTCGCTCGCCCCCGGCAGCCAGGTGGTCACCGAATATCTCGAAAAAGCCGGCCTGCAAGCCGAGCTCGACGCGCTGGGCTTCAACACCACCGGCTATGGCTGCACCACCTGCATCGGCAATAGCGGCCCGCTCGACGAGTCCGTCGTCGACGCCATCGAAAGCGAAAAACTCGTGGTCGCCGCGGTGCTCTCCGGCAACCGCAATTTCGAGGGCCGCGTTCACGCCAACGTGCGCGCCAATTATCTGGCGAGCCCACCGCTCGTCGTTGCCTACGCGCTGCTCGGCAATATCCGCGAGGACATAACCACCGTCCCGCTCGGCACCGGCACCGACGGCAAGCCGGTTTATCTGCGCGACGTGTGGCCCAGCAACGATGAAATCGCCACCTCGGTCGCCGCCAACGTGCAGCGCGCCCAGTTCCTCGACCGCTACAGCGTCGTCACCAAGGGCACGCAGGAATGGCAGGATCTGCGCGTCGAGACCGGCAGCGAAACCTATCGCTGGTCCAGCGGCAGCACCTACGTGAAAAACCCGCCTTATTTCGAAGGCATCACCGAGGAACCGAGCGCGAAAGGCGACATCATCGGCGCCCGCATCCTCGCCCTGCTCGGCGACAACATCACCACCGACCATATCAGCCCCGCCGGCAACATCAAGAAATCCAGCCCCGCCGGCGAATATCTGGTCGAACACCAGGTACGTCCGGCCGACTTCAACAGCTATGGCAGCCGCCGCGGCAACCACGAAATCATGATGCGCGGCACCTTCGCGAATATCCGCATCAAGAACGAAATGGCCCCCGGCACCGAAGGCGGCGTCACCACCCATTACCCGAGCGGCCGCGTGCTGCCGATCTACGACGCCGCCATGCTCTATGCCGCCACCGGAACGCCGCTCGTCGCGTTCGGCGGCAAGGAATACGGCATGGGCTCCAGCCGCGACTGGGCCGCCAAAGGCACCGCCCTGCTCGGCATCAAGGCCGTCATCGCCGAAAGCTTCGAGCGCATCCACCGCAGCAACCTGGTCGGCATGGGCGTGCTGCCGCTGCTGTTCCCCGAAGGCGTCACCCGCCACACGCTGGCGCTGCACGGCGACGAAATCATCGACATCCTTGGCCTCGACGACCTGCACCCGCGCATGAACCTCACGCTGCGCATCACCCGCGCCGACGCCACCACCGACACGCTGGACGTCATCTGCCGTGTCGATACGCTGGACGAGGTGAATTACTACCGCCACGGCGGCATCCTGCACTACGTCCTGCGCGGCATGGCCAAGGCGGCGTAACGCAAGAAAGGAAGGCCTTCTTTTTTGAAAAATAGAAGCAAAAAACTTTTGCTCGTTGGCGTGCGCGGCCCATTTCGACTTGGATCGCGTGTGTTCGCGACCGACCAGCACGAGCGGGCAAAGCGCGGATGAGAAAGGGCCTTTTGCTCCTGTTCGCAACCGGGCTGCTCGCGGCCGGTGCCTACGTGCTGTCGCTCTGCCTGGCCCACCCGAGCATCTACAACATCCTGCGCACCGGATTTGGCGCCGCGTTCCTGCTCGCGATGGGCGGCTTCCTGCTCTGGGACGATTTCATCAGGCCATTCGCAAGCAAAACGAACGCATCTAACAAACGCCCGCCCAAGTAGGACTCATATCGGACAACGTGCGTTTCGTATCAATAATGACGTCGGCCGTCACGAATGTCATTGCGAGCGCTTGCGAAGCAGAGATCCGGTTCGCAAGGGCGCATATTCGGGGCATCGCCCAAGCATCGGGAACGCTCGCGAACATCTAGCGTGCGGCAGCAAAGAAATTTAACCACGACGGCACGAAGCGCACAAAGAGCATCATGAAGAAAATGCGGCCGCGTCCTCTTCATGACGTTCTTCCTGTGCTTCGTGCCTTCGTGGTTTGATTTCCTGCCCAGGCTGAGACACGCGTGCTACGGCGGACATGGCAACACATGTCATTTCAGCAAACGAGCAAAAGTTTTTGCTTCTTCTTTTCAAGAAAGAAGACTTCTTCCCGTCACTGCTCCTTATACCGATACCCGATCCCATAAAGCGTCTCAAACTGATTGAACTCGCCGTCGATCTGCCGGAACTTCTTGCGCACCCGCTTGATGTGGCTGTCGATCGTGCGGTCGTCGACATAGGTGTTCTCGCCATAAGCGGCATCGATCAACTGGTCGCGGCTCTTCACCATGCCGATCCGTGCCGCGAGCGATTTTACCAGCAGGAATTCCGTCACCGTGAGCGCGATCGGCTCGCCCTTCCAGGTACATTGATGCTTGGTTTCGTCCAGCACCAGGTCCCCACGGACCATGATGCCGCCGGCGGGTTTGCCCTCCGCCTCCGCGCGGCTGCTGTCGTTCCGGCGAAGCAACGCGCGGATGCGCTCGATCAGCAGGCGCTGGGAGAATGGTTTGGTGATGTAGTCGTCGGCGCCGAGCCGCAGGCCCATCAGCTCGTCCACCTCCTCATCCTTGCTGGTCAGGAAAATCACCGGCATTTGCGTGCGCTGTCGCAGGCGTTGCAGCAGCTCCATGCCGTCCATGCGCGGCATCTTGATGTCCAGCACCGCGAGGTCCACGGGCTTCGCATTCAGCGCCTGCAGCGCGCTTTCGCCATCGGTGAAGGTGCGGACGGTGTAGCCCTCCTGCTCCAGCGTCATGCTGACGCTGGTGAGGATATTCCGGTCGTCGTCGACGAGGGCAATGGTGTGCTTCATGGGGTCCTGTCTGGCTGCCTCCCGTCGGCGGGCGGTTCATGTCCCTGCGGGGCTGTTCATGTCCCTGCGGGGCTGGCGTCGCGCAGCATGGTGGCGGAAAATGGCAAGATCGTGGAGAGCGGGAGGCCAAATTGGACGAGGAAAGCGGTGCAACGGCGTCATTCGCCGCGCGCGGGCTGCTGCGGGCGGCCAAATGGGCCACGCTTGCAACGCAGAAGGACGGGCAACCGTTCGCGTCGCTGGTGACGCATGCGGTGGCGCCGGATGGCGCGGTGCTGCTGCTGCTGTCGGGGCTGTCGGAGCACAGCCGCCATCTGGCGGTGGAGCGGCGCTGCGCGCTGATGGTGGTCGGCGCGCCGGAAAATGTGAACTGGCAGACGGCGCCACGGCTGACCGTGACCGGAGAGGCGGTGGTGATGACCGACCGGGCGGCCCGGCAATATTGGCTCGGGCGGCACCCTTATGCGCGCCTATACGCTGATTTCACCGATTTTTCGCTCTGGCGGCTGCTGCCGGCGCAGGCCCTGTTCGTGGGCGGTTTCGGGCAGGCCGCGCGGCTGAGCGCGGCTGATCTGGCGCCGGCCACCGACGCGGTGGCGTCCGTGGCCGCTGTTGCCGACGAGATGGTCGCGCAGTGCAATGCCAAGCATCAGGAGGCGGTAACGCGGCTGGCGCATGCAGCCGGTGCGCACGGGGCCTGGCGGATGCTCGGCGTGGATGTGGACGGAGTTGAGCTGGCGCAGGACGACGCGGTGCTGCGCGTGCCGTTTCCCGCGCCGGTCGAGGACGGCGCCGGCGCCCGTGCGGCGCTGGTGCGCATGGTCGATCTGGCGCGCCATCCGCATTGGTAGGAAGGAAGCAAGGAAGGAAGGTCTTCTTTTTTGAAAAAAAGAAGCAAAAAACTTTGTCTCCTGCGCTGTCATGACCTGCCGTGTAATTGCTTCAGCTTACGCGGCGCCAAACAGGGAAAAGTTTCCTGCTTTATACCGATCTGCGTTGAGATTGACCCTCCTTGTCCCCGACTAAACAGATGGGGGTCTGGGGCCGTCGTGCGAAGCACGCATTCGCGTGACGGCCCCAGCGGGGTCGAGGGGCGGAGCCCCCGCCTTCCTTGATGAGTCAAATTCAAAGCGGATTAGTATGAGTTGCAAAGCCTGAGCGAGCGATCCAAACACCGAAGCGTTTGAAAATGCTTTTTCTTTGTGCCCTTCGCGGCTTTCCCTGCCTTGGTGTCCTTCGTGTAAAAATCTTACGTGCTTCGCAACGTTGGCTGAGCGGCGCGGCGGCGCCGGCGCCAACAGTTTCTGCAACGAGCGCGACGTTTTTGTGTGTCCAAAAAACTCTTCTTTTCTGCACGGGACTGGAATGGCCGACTCGCTGATCGACGCGCCGCTGGTCGATGAGAGCGGGGACCGGCGGCGCGAGCGGCTGATATCGGTCATCGTCGCCGCCGCGTTGTTCATGCAAACGCTGGATGGCACCGTCATCGCCACGGCCCTGCCGAGCATGGCGCGCGCGTTCCATGCCGACCCGGTGCATATGAACGTGGCGCTGACCGCGTACCTGTTCGCGGTGGCGCTGTTCGTGCCGGCGAGCGGCTGGATGGCGGATAAGTACGGTACCCGCAACGTGTTCCGCGCGGCGATCGCGGTGTTCACGCTGGGCTCGGTGCTGTGCGGCCAGGCGGAGACGCTGCCGTTCCTGGTCGGCGCCCGCGTGCTGCAAGGCGCCGGCGGGGCGATGATGCTGCCGGTGGGGCGGCTGATCCTGCTGCGGACGGTGCCGAAGTCGCGGCTGGTGAACGCCATGGCGTGGGTCACGATGCCGGCGCTGGTCGGGCCCGTCCTCGGGCCGCCGCTGGGCGGCTTCATCGTGCAATACGCGGACTGGCGCTGGATCTTCGACATCAACGTGCCCGTCGGCGTGGCCGGCGTGGTGTTCGCGTCGGCATTCGTGCCGAACCGGCGGGAGGGCGGGGCAGGGCGGCTCGATGTGCCGGGCCTGCTGCTGAGCGGGCTGGCGCTGGCCGGGTTTCTCAGCGTGCTGGAATTGGCCGGGCGCGATATTTTGCCTGGTCTGACCGTCGCGGCGCTGGGCGGTGCCGGCGTTCTGGCCGGCGTGCTCTATTGGCTGCGCGCGCGCAGCCAGGCGCGGCCGCTGCTGGATTTTTCGCTGATGCGGCAACCGAGTTTTGCCGTCTCGGTGCTGGGCGGCAGCCTGTTCCGCGTGGGCGTCGGCGCCACGCCGTTTCTGCTGCCGATGATGTTTCAGTTGGGGTTCGGCCGCACCGCGGTGCAGAGCGGCATGGTGACGTTCGCGGCCGCGGCCGGCGCGGTGATTTCCAAGCCGGGGACGAGTTTCGTGCTGCGCCGGCTGGGATTTCGGCGCGTGCTGGTGGGCAACGCGGTGCTCTGTGCCGCCGGCCTGGCCAGTTACGCGGCGTTCCGCGCGGATTGGCCATTATGGGGCCTGTATGCGGTGCTGCTGGTGACCGGCTATCTGCGCAGCCTGCAATTCACCGCCTATAATTCCATTGCGTACGCGGATGTAGGGCCGGCGCGGATGAGTGCCGCGACCACATTATATTCGGCCATGCAGCAGATTTCCCTGACGGTGGGCATACCGATCAGCGCCGGCGTGCTGCATGTCGTCCGCGGCGCGCATACGGTGCCGTTGCCGGCGGATTTTTCCGCGGCGTTCCTGGTGGTGGCGTGTATTTCCGCGCTGGCGGCGCCGGCTTCGTTGCTGTTGCCGAAGGGCGCGGGGGCGGAGATGAGTGGCAGGACGTAGTTTTTTTTGAAAAAAAGAACCAAAAACTTTTGTCAGTTGGCGTACGCCGAAAAAGGCCACGTACGCCGAATGGAAAAAGTTTTGCTTCTTTTTTTCAAAGAAGAAGGCCTGCCTTACTCCTTGCTACTAAACGTCGCCCACGCGCTCGCCACATAATGACTGCCCGCGTGCGACACGGTCAGCACGCGCCACGCGTAATCCGCGGCCCCAGGCGGCAACGTCACCAGGGACGCAGTCGCATCAACAAAGCCGGCATACACCAGCCGCTGCTTGGCGCCGGCCCGCGCCACCACCTGCACATAATAATTGACCGGCTGCGCCGCGCGTGGCGCCGGCGGCGACGACCACACCAGCGCCACGTCGCGTCCCAACGGCGACAGCGTAAGCCGCGCGGGCCGCAGCGGGGTCGCCGGCAGCAGCGTATCGCCCTCGACAATGGTGGGGCGGACATATTTGTGCCGGGCCGCGACCACGCCGCGCGCGGCCGCGATCGCGTACCAGGCGCGCGCCGCCGCGTCGTTCTGTGGCACACCGTCGCCGGAGGCGTAGAGTTGGCCGGCATCATACGCGGCGCGCGCATCGCCGTGCGCCGCCGCGGCGCCGTACCAGATCGCCGCTTGCGTCGGGTCGCGCGGCGTCCCGCGGCCGCTGTCATACATCACCGCCGTGTTGAGCTGTGCGGCCGGCAACTCCGCGTTGGCCGCGCTGCGATACCACGCCAGCGCCGTGGCGGGATCGGCCGGCCCCGGAAGGCCGAGGTCGGCGGCGACCCCGCGGTCGAACTGCTGTTCGACCGTCAGCGAAGGTGCAGGCGCGGGGCCGGAAGCGGCCGCAAGCAACGGCAACAGCGCAGCCGCGCACCATCGCCAATGCCGGCCACGCCGAACCGGCGTGCCGCCTGCACGCGCGGCGTGTCTCACCCGGCGCTGATCAGCGCCAGGTGATCTGAACACGGCGATTGCGTTCGTCCGGCACGCCGGCTTTATCGGCGACCGGCAGGTCCGTCACACCCTTGGCGAGAATTTGGAACCGTTCGGCCGGAATGCCGCGGGCAACCAGGCCGCGGAACACGGCATCCGCCCGTGATTGCGACAGGCGCAGATTGGCCTCCGGGCTGCCCGTGGCGTCGGCGCTGCCGGCAACCTGCATCACGATCGGCTTGGCCTCGCGATAGAGGCGGGCAGCGAAATCGAGCTTGTCGAGATCGGCCTGGCGGATCGCGGTGCTACCGGTCGCGAAATACACGCTAATCGAATCCGGCACCGCGGCGGGCGGGGTTGCCGGCTCCGACGCGGTTGCGGCCTGGCAGGGATGCGACAGCAAGGTGGCAACCAGGGGTAAGGCGGCGCCGATGATGCGGAGTTTGGAATACATGAATGCCTCCTGTTCGGCCGGCGGCGCCATGACGCCGCCGGAATAGGTCGTTACGAAAGCTGTTTGGTAATAACGTTTTAAGGTAAAAAGAGTTCAATTGTACCGGGTGCCGGCGGCGGCTTCTGGCGGCCGGCATAAACAAAAACGGGCTTGGTGTAGCCGAGGTAAAGTGCGCTCCTCACACGTTCCGCGGCTTTGGCGTCGTCGGCGTAAAAATAATGCAGCGAGGCCTGGGCCCCGGCCGGCATGGTCTGCGGCATTTGCGTCACCGTGAACCCGGCACGCTCCAGCGTCGCGCTGACCGCGCGCGCGCCGGCCAGCGAATCGTTGGTATCGGCGCTGAAGCGCAGCACGAGGTTTGGCGCCGGTTCGGCGGGCCGCCACGCAGCGGCGGTTTTCGACTGGCCGACGAATGGCGGCGGCAGGACCGGCGCGGGCGCCGGCGGCGCGACGGCCGTGAGTGCGGGCAGGATTGGTGGCGCAGGGATCACCGCGTTTGCCGGCTTGGCCGCTGCGTGCACAGCATTTTCCGTCTGGACGGCGTGTGCCGGCGCGGCAGGTTGGGCAGGCGCCGGTGCCGTTGCGTGCATTGCGGGCATGGGCGCGGCCGGCGGCGCCACAACCGGCGCGATGGAAGCTTGCGCGACCGGCGCCACCGGCTTTGCCGGGGGAAACAGGGCGCGTTGCACGGCCAGCACCGCCATGACGCCCAGCAGCACGCCGGCCGCCAAAGCCGGGCCACGCGTTTCCCAGAACGACGGCCCCGCCACAACATGCCGCTCTGGCAATTCCGGCAGTTCCGAGCCCTGCAACGCCGCGGCGCGCTGCACCAGCGTCAGGTCGACGCGCGGCCGCTGTTCTTTCTCGGCAAGAAACAACGCGGTCGCGACCAGCATATGCAGGCGCTGGCGACCGCCATGCGCATAAGTCATCAGCGCGCCGCGGGCATCCGGCGTAATCAGGTCGGGCTTTTTGGCCAGGTCATCGATCCGCGCCGTGAGCGCGCGGCGCATCGTCGGAGTGAGGTCAGCAGGACCGTCACGATCGGCGATTAGGCCAGACATCCGTCAGCGCCTCCAAACGGCGCAACCCTGGGAACATCGCAAGCGGCGTGGCTGCCGTTTCCCTGGAAATGCGCGGTATATTCAATGCCCCAGTAGCCGCGCCGAATATGCCGATGGCACGTCTGAAAAAGTTTAATGCCATATGAATCCGTCGAGGTGTACTCACGTTCCCGTTAGGAGCGGCCGTTGGCGCGCCCCGAAGCAAGGAAGGCCTTCTTTTTTGAAAAAAGAAGCAAAAAACTTTTGTCTGTTGGGTTACGCGCGCGCCGCCACAGTTTTTCTTCTTCAGCGCCGGTCGGCTCAATAGAAGCTTTTTGCTTCTTCTTTCAAAAAAGAAGGCTTGCTACTTTCCGCCCTTCGCCGCCAGGTCGCGCGCCACTTCGGGCTGGTGCAGCAGCGTGTCGATATGCATGGCGTAGTCGAGCGCCGTGTCCGGCTGGAACGAGAGTTCCGGCGCGATGCGCAGCCGGATTTCGTGCGCGATCTGGCTGCGCAGAAACGGCGCGACACGCTTCAGCGCCGGCAGGCAGGCGCCGACGTCACTGCGGCCAAGGCGCGTGACGAACACGGTCGCCTGCTTCAGGTCGGGCGAAATCCGCACCTCGGTCACCGTAATGATGATGCCGGCGAGGTCGGGATCCCGGAACTCGGTGCGGGCGAAGATACTGGCCAGCACATGGCGGATTTCCTCGCCGACGCGAAGCTGGCGCTGGCTTTGCGGTTTGGCCAGCTGGCGCTGGCCTTGCGGTTTGGCCAGCTGGCGCTGGCGGGCCGGCCCAGCGCCTTGCCGTGGCGGCCGCGTCACGCCGGGACGAGTTCCGATTCGTAGCACTCCACCATGTCGCCTTCGCGCAAATCCTGGAAGCCGGCGAAGGACAGGCCGCATTCATAGCCGCGTGCCACTTCCTTCACGTCGTCCTTGAAGCGCTTGAGCTGGCTGAGCTCGCCCTGATGGATCACCACGTTGTCGCGCAGCAGGCGCACGCCGCAGCCGCGCTTGACCAGGCCCTCGGTGATCATGCAGCCCGCGACCTTGCCGGTCTTGGTGATGTCGTAAACCTTGCGGATTTCGGCATATCCCAGGAAATGCTCGCGGTATTTCGGCGCGACCTTGCCGCGCACGAGCTGTTCGACGTCGTCGGCGACCTGATAGATGATGCTATAGTAACGAATATCCACGCCGTCGCGGGTGGCGAGCGCGCGCGCCTGCGCGGTAGCGCGGACATTGAACGCGACGATGACGGCATTGCTGGCTTTCGCCAACTGGATGTCCGATTCCGTAATCTGGCCGACGCCGGTCAGCAGCACGCGAACCTTGACCTCCTCATGCTCCAGCTTGAGCACGGTGGACTGGATCGCTTCGGCGCTGCCTTGCACGTCGGCCTTGATCAGGATGGCGACTTCCTTCTGCACGCCGGCAGAAATGCGGGTCAGCATTTCCTCGAGCGTGCCGCGCGCGGCGGTGGCGCCGGCGGCGGAGCGGTCACGCACCTTGCGCTGGCGGAATTCACTGATTTCGCGCGCGCGGCTTTCATCCTCGACGACCACGAACGGCTCGCCGGCGGACGGGATGCCTGCCAGACCCAGCACTTCGACCGGGCTGCTTGGCCCGGCATCCTTCAGCGCCCGCCCCTTGTCGTCGAGCATGGCGCGCACGCGGCCCCATTCGGCGCCGGCGACGATAATGTCGCCCTGGTTCAGCGTGCCTTTCTGCACCAGGATCGTCGCTACCGGGCCGCGGCCGCGGTCCAGACGGCTTTCGATCACCGAGCCTTCGGCGGCGCGTTTCGGATTGGCCTTCAATTCCAGCACTTCGGATTGCAGCAGGATCGCTTCCTCGAGCTTGTCGAGATTCGTCCGCTTGGTGGCCGACAATTCGACATCCTGGGTTTCGCCGCCCAGTTCCTCGACGACGATTTCGTATTGCAGCAGTTCCTGGCGCACGCGGTTCGGATTCGCGTCCGCCTTGTCCATCTTGTTGATGGCGACGATGATCGGCGCATTCGCGGCTTTGGCGTGTTTGATCGCCTCGATCGTTTGCGGCATCACGCCATCATCCGCCGCCACCACCAGAATGACGATATCGGTGACGGACGCACCGCGGCTGCGCATGCTGGTGAAGGCTTCGTGGCCCGGCGTGTCGATGAACGTGATCTTCTGGCCGGATTTCAGCGTCACCTGATAGGCGCCGATATGCTGGGTGATGCCGCCGGCTTCGCCGCCGGCCACATCGGTCGCGCGCAGCGCGTCGAGCAGCGACGTCTTGCCGTGATCGACATGGCCCATGACGGTGACAACCGGTGGACGCGTTTCCAGGTCGGTGTCGGCGTCGATCTCGCCTTCGATGCCCTGTTCGACGTCGCTTTCCGACACGCGGCGGGCGCGATGGCCGAATTCCTGCACCACCAGCTCGGCGGTGTCGGCATCCAGCGTCTGCGTGATGGTGGCCATCACGCCGAGCTTCATGAGCGCCTTGATCACGTCGCCGGCGCGCGTGGCCATGCGGTTGGCCAGCTCCTGCACCGTGATCGCGTCGGGCAGGATCACGTCGCGCACATGGCGCACCTGGTCGGAGCGCAGCAGGGCCAACTCGGCCTGGCGGCGTTCGCGCTCACGCTGGCGGCGGACCGAGGCCAGCGAGCGGGTTTTCTCGTCCTCGCCCTCGATCGCCGCATTGACGTCGATGCGGCCGCCGCCGCGGCGGTCGCCCGTGCGTTTCGGTGCGGCTGGCGTCGGTGCGCGGCGGATCGGCAGGCCGCTGGCGGTGCGGCGCGGACGGTCGTCATCCTCGCCCTCGCGGCCGCCGAGGCGCAGCGTTTGGGTGGGCGCGGCCGGTGCCGCGGGGCGTGCGGCGCCCGGCGCGCGGGTTGCGGCGGCGGGCGCGCGGCTCGGTGCGGCGGCGCGCGGTTCGGCGCCGGTCGTGGCCTGCGAGGCCGCGGCGGATTGCGCCTCGGCCGCCGGCGGGCGGCGGGCTTCCTCGGCGGCGAAGCGGGCTTCGTCCTCCGCGGCGCGGCGTGCTTCTTCCTCGCGCCGGCGGGCCTCTTCGGCCGCCGAGCGGATCATGATGGTTTCCTGCTCGCGCCGTTCGGCGTCGCGGCGGGCGGATTCCTTCACCTGTTCGGCCAGCACGCGCTGGCGTGTCGCCAGCTCGGACTGGGTCAGCGCGCGGCCGCCGGCCGGGCTGCGCGCGGCGCCGCCGGAAGGGCGCTGGCCGGTTTGCGGCGTCGGCGCACGCGGCGCGGCCGCGGGCGCCGCGGTCGCCGTCGTCACCGGCGCCGCGGTTTGCGTCGCGGGCGGCGTGGCGGGCGCCGCAGGGCGCCCCGGTGCGATCACCGGGGGGGTGATCGGGCGGCCGGGCACGGCAGCGCCTGGGCGGCTCTTGCGCACCTCGACCTGCACCGTCTTGGTGCGGCCGTGCGAGAAACTCTGCTTCACCGACCCGGCATCGACCGTCCGCCCCAGCTCCAGCCGGCCTGCCGGCCGAAGAGAGAGACGGCCCTTGGCCGCGTCCGTGCCGCTATCGATGTCCTTACCGTCGCTCATTCACCCGCCTGCTTTACCAGCGCCTGGCCGGTGATCCCGGCCAGGCGTTCGATCTCGATTAACAGCGCGTCGGCCAACCGGCCGGGCGCCACCGCCACATGCACCGCCACGTCGCGGCCGAATACCCCACCCAGCGTTGCCGCCGCCAACGGCCAGGCCACCCAAATCCTGGCGCCCGCGCCGCCGATCAGGCGGGCGCGCTCGGCCTCGCTGCCATCAGCGGCCTCGATCACGCCCGCGGCCCGGCCTTGCGTCAGCCAGTCGCGCGCCTTGGCGAAACCGGCGACCGCCTGACCGGCGCGACGCGCAAGACCCAGATGGTCGACGATCCTGCGCTCCAGCCCCGCGCGCAAAATGCCCTGCATATCCGCCGGTAGCGTTACCTGCCCGCGTGCGGCGCGCGCGAACGCGCCCTTTGCCCGCGCGGCTTCTATCACATCGGCCCGCGCGCTCAACCACATTCCCCGGCCGGGCAGACGCGCGCTGAGGTCGGGCACGACATGCCGCGGCTGCGACGTCCCATTCTCCGAAGCCGGACCAAGCACGAAGCGGATCATTCTGGCCCGTTCGCCCTGCGTGCGCGTGACGATGCAGCGCCGCAGCGGCCCGCGCTCCTCCGCATCGGACTCGATATCCGCATCGACGATATTCGGCGCCGCGTCAGCCGTGGGACGCCTCCTCGCCATGCGTGGCGGCCGTGGCGGCCTCTTCGCCCTCGAACCAGTGGGCGCGGGCGGCCATGATGATTTCGTTCGCGGTCGCCTCGTCGATCAGCTCGGCGCCGAGAATTTCCACCAGCTCGTCGCCGGCCAGGTCGGCCAGATCGTCGAGCGTCTTGACGCCTTTCTCGCCGAGCGTGACCAGCATGTGCGGCGTGAAGAATTCGAAGCTGGCGACATCGTCGGACACGCCCAGCGCCACGCGCTGTTCGGTCAGCACCTCGTCGCGGCGCACCAGGAACGTCTCGGCACGGCGGATCAGTTCATCGGCGATGGTCTCGTCGAAACCTTCGATGTCGGCAAGTTCGTCACGGGGCACGAAGGCAAGTTCCTCGATGGAGTTGAAGCCTTCCGTCACCAGCAGGCCGGCGATGACGTCATCGACGTCCAGCGCCTCGACGAACAGGCCGGTCCGGCGGCGGAATTCTTCCTGACGGCGCTCGGATTCCTCCGCCTCGGTCAGGATATCGATGTCCCAGCGGGTGAGCTGGCTGGCCAGGCGGACATTCTGCCCGCGGCGGCCGATGGCGAGCGACAATTGGTCGTCCGGCACCACGACTTCAACGCGCCCGGCCTCCTCGTCGAGCACAACTTTCGTCACTTCCGCCGGCGCCAGCGCATTGACCACGAACGTGGCGGCCTGCGGCGACCACGGGATGATATCGATCTTTTCGCCCTGCAGTTCCTGCACCACGGCCTGCACGCGGCTGCCGCGCATGCCGACGCAGGCGCCGACCGGGTCGATCGAGCTGTCGCGCGAAATCACCGCCATCTTGGCGCGGCTGCCGGGGTCGCGCGCCACCGCCTTGATTTCGATGATGCCGTCATAAATCTCCGGCACTTCCTGGGCGAATAATTTGGCCAGGAAGGTGGGGTGCGTGCGGGACAGAAATATTTGCGGCCCGCGCGGCTCCTCGCGCACGTCATAAATATAAGCGCGCACCCGGTCGCCATTGCGGAAACTCTCGCGCGGGATCAGCTCGTCGCGGCGCAGCAGCGCCTCCGCCTTGCCGAGCTCGACCATCATGTTGCCGTACTCGGTGCGCTTGACCACGCCGTTGACGATTTCGCCCACGCGATCCTTGTATTCGTCGAACTGGCGCTTGCGCTCATATTCGCGCACGCGCTGCACGATCACCTGCTTGGCGGTCTGCGCCGCGATGCGGCCGAAATCGATCGGCGGCAGCGGATCGACGATGAATTTGCCGAGGTCCAGCGTCGGGTCGATGCGCTTGGCGATATGGACCGGGATCTGGGTCTCCTCGTTCTCTACGGTCTCGACCACTTCGGTCCAGCGCGACAGGCGCACATCGCCGTTCTTGCGGTCGATCGTGGCGCGGATGTCCTTCTCATGACCGTATTTGGCGCGGCCGGCCTTCTGGATGGCCTGCTCCATGGCCTCCAGCACTTCCTCGCGATCGATCATCTTTTCGCGCGCGACCGCGTCGGCCACGAGCAGCAGCTCGGGGCGGGAAACGGCGGTGTCCATCATACTGGTTGTGGCCATGGTGCGTTTCTCAGTTTCTCGGTTTCGCGGTTGACGTGGCTTCGATCAGCGCGTCGGTCAGCACCAGACGCGCGCGGCGGATTTCAGTGAGCGGCAGCGCGGCTTCGGTGCCGTCATCCAGGCGCAGGCGCGCATATTGGGTGTCGGCGCCCAGAACAATCCCGGCGAAGCGTTTGCGGCCATCCACCGGGATGGCGGTCTCGGCCTTTGCCAGGTGGCCGGCAAAGCGATTCCAGTCCTTCACCCGCGTCAGCGGCCGGTCGATGCCGGCGGAGCTGACTTCCAGCGTCCAGTTGCCGGGGATCGGGTCGTCCACGTCCAGCACGGCGCCCACCGCATGGCTGATCGCCTCGCAATCCTCGACCGCGATCAGGTTGCCGTCGGCGCGGTCGGCCATGATCTGCACGGTGGGGCGGTCGCGGCCGAGCACGGCCACGCGCACGAGTTCATAGCCCATGTCGGCCAGGGTGGGGCCGACGGAACTGGCGATGCGGCCCTCGAGGCCGGTCAGAAGCGGGTGGTCGGTATCGTCCAATGCCAAAAAGGCGGCCCGTGAAGGCCACCCCCCGTAAACTGCGGAAGATGTAGGAATGGCTTAGTGCTAGCCCGAATGGCCTTGGCGCGCAAGGTAGGAAGATGTTCTTTTTTGAAAAAAAGAACCAAAAAACTTTTGCTCTTTTGCATCAGTGGCCGACTTCGAAATAGGCCGCGGATCTGAAGCAGCAATAGTTTTTTGGTTCTTTTTTTCAAAAAATAACACTTCCACTCAACAGCAACGCCGCCCGTGCCGTGCCCCGCCTGACGGCTGCCACCCGCAACGTCTCGGCATCGAGGCCGGGCGCGCGGGCCCGCAACACGGCGTGCCACAATACCAGGTCCAACCGGCCACGGGCGGCGAGCAAATCGGCCGCCCGCGGCGTCAGTTCCTCGTCCAGCCGGGTCCGCAGCGCGGTGGGCACGGCTTCCGTTTCGTTCATGCGCGCATGCGACGGTGCCGTGCCGAGCCACGCGGCCAGGTTCGCGTGAAAGGCGGGGTTTTCAACCACATCGACGAAGTCGAGCCCAAGCAGGCGGGCGGTCGCCTCCGCGATCAGCGTCGCGTCGTGCGCCGGGTCGATCGGACCGTCATCCGGAATAAGCGGATGCGGCCAGAGCAGCAGGCGGGTGGCGACATTGTCGATCTGGCAGGCGATCTCGGGGGCCGCGAGAAAGGCTTCCAGCGTGCCGCGCGCCAGGCCCGAGCGTGCGGCCCAGCCGCCCCAAGCGGCATCTTGCGCCGCGGAGAAGCCGCGCCAGAATACGAAATGCGACAGCAGCCGCACCGTCGGTTCGCGCAGCACGGTAATGAATTGCGCGTCCGGATAAGCGGTGCGCAGCGTCGAGAGCGCCATATGGGCGCGCACGAATGTTTCGCCGCGCGGCAGACTCTCCGGCGACAGATGGATATGCGCCCGGTTTTCCGCCGGCACCGACGCAAAGTCGGAAAAACCACCGAAAAACGCCCGATCGAACCCAAAATAATTCCGCCCCGACGCCTGCGCCTGCAGCAGCGCCTGTGAAACTGCGATGCCCGAGGATTTCGGAATATGCAGAAAGACCAGCGGCAGGTCGGGCAAACGCGCAAAAGTTTTTTGCTTCTTTTTTTCAAAAAAGAAGGAATTCTTTTTTGAAAAAAAGAAGCGAAAAACTTTTATCTGTTTAAGAGTCTCCTGCAAGCCAGTTCTCGCAACAGGCTTTGGCCAGGGTGCGGACGCGGCCTATGTAGCTGGCGCGTTCCGCGACGCTGATCACGCCGCGGGCGTCGAGCAGATTGAACAAATGGCTGGCCTTGATGCACTGGTCGTAGGCCGGCAATGCCAGATTGTGGCGCAGCAGGGCGGCGCATTCCGCCTCCGCATCGGCAAAATGGCGGCCGAGCATGGCGGTGTCGGCGAATTCGAAATTATGCGCGCTATATTCGCGCTCGGCGCGCAGGAACACATCGCCGTAGGTAACACCGGCACCGTTATAGTCCAGGTCATAGACGCTCTCGACGCCCTGCACATACATCGCCAGCCGTTCGAGCCCGTACGTGAATTCCGCGCTCGGCAGCACCACCGGAATGCCGCCGACCTGCTGGAAATACGTGAATTGTGTCACCTCCATGCCGTCGCACCACACCTCCCAGCCCAGGCCCCAGGCGCCCAGCGTCGGGCTTTCCCAATCATCCTCGACGAAGCGGAAATCATGCAGCGCCATGTCGATGCCGATGGCGCGATAGCTGTCCAGCACCAGCGCCTGCGCGTCGGCCGGGCTCGGCTTAAGAATCACCTGATATTGATAATAATGTTGCAGACGGTTCGGATTCTCGCCGTAACGCCCGTCGCTCGGGCGGCGGCAGGCTTGCGCGTAGGCGGCCCGCCAGGGTTTCGCGCCCAGCGCCCGCAGCGTGGTCGCCGGGTGGAACGTGCCGGCACCGACCTCCATATCGTAGGGTTGCAGCAGCACGCAGCCTTGCGCCGCCCAGAACGCATGCAGGCGCAGCAGGATGTCCTGGAAGCTGGGTGGCTTGCCGGTGCTGGCGGCCATTGACGAGGCAAACCTTTCGCCGTGAAGAGGCGGCGGTGGCTATCAGCGGGGGCGCGCTTGAGCAAGTTTTGGCGAATGCGGGACCTGGTGGGCCTGGCGGTGGTGGCCGCCACCGCCGGCGGCATGGCGTCCTATCGCGCGGCCTTCATCGAACCGCGGGCGTGGGGTGTCGCCTGCGCAGCCGCGGTGGCACCGTTCGCCTGCGTGCCGCGGGCCGGGCTGCTGTGGTTGCAACGCGACTATCTGTTCGGCGGCGTGGCGCTCGCGCTCGGCCTCCTGGCGTTCCTGGCGCGCGGCCCGTTCGCGCTCGCGGTCGCGGCGATGGTGATCGGCATCGCCGGCGTCGAGAACTACAACGCCACCTGGGGCATGCTGGGTGCCGCGCTCGGCGCCTGGACCTGGCTCGGCCTGACGCGGCGTTACGGTGGCGCCGGACGCGGCGCTACGGTGTCTTTCGGCACCGTCGACAAATGATGCGAGAGATCGGTCGCGGTGGGTAAAACGCGGTCATAGGTCAGCGCCGCCGCAATGACCGCGCCAATGATCAACGGCGCCAGGATCGCTGTCACATTCCCAGCCCCCTCCACAAGACCTTCCGCACATCAACGGCCAGACCGCCAGCACCACGGCGTCGGCGTTCCAAGCCGCACACGCCCGCACGCGCGACAAGGGCAAGCGAAGAAAGAAGTGTTCTTTTTTGAAAAAAAGAACCAAAAAACGTTTGCTCTTGCGCCGCTATGACCTCAGTCGTCGCCGGCATCGCCCCGCGCGGACGAAGCCCGTAGGGTGGGCTTCAGCCCACCATTTTAGCGCCACAGGTTAACCCGCCAGGCGCGTCGTCGCGTAAATATCGGCCATCCCCAGCACCGCATCGATGCTGGCGAGCGTCAACGCGCCGGACTCGATCTCGGCCGGGCGGTCCGGCCAGGTGCCATCCGGCAACCGCCGCAGCGGGCTGGCGGCAATCCGGTCGGACCGGATGATCAGGATTTCAATCACGCTCGGGATCGACGTGTAGGCCCACACATTCCCCCAGGCCCGGCTCTGATTGCTGGGAGACAGGATTTCGATCACCAGCACCGGCTCGGTCATCGCGAACTCGTCGCGCGCGGCCGGCGCGCAGGTAACCGCCAGGTCCGGCACCCGCATATTATGTTCCGCCATGACGCGGGGCACCACGCCAGGTGCGCCGATGACACGGCAAGGCGACCGGCGGGCACGCAGATGGTCGCGGATCAGGCCGGCCAGTTCGGTTTGCAGCGCGCCATGCGTCAGGCTGGCCGGCGCCATCGCGCAGGGCACGCCATCCACCAACTGCCAGCGCTCGCCCGTGCCGGGGGCCCATGCGAGGAATTCGGCAACCGACATGTCCACCGGACTGCTGCAAGCGCGACCATGGCATGTACTACCCTATTTGAACGGCTGAGCGAAGCAGCACTGTAGGGTTGGCTTTGACCCGCCACCTCACGCGCCACAGTCCGTAGGGTGGGTAAACGAAGCACGACCCATCACGACCCATCGACGGGAAACGCTTCGCCCACCCATCCGGCGCCCTGTGGCCGATGCGCCGCGTACAATAGGCTTCGTACCAAACAACGACGTTTTTTAGTTATTTTTTTCAAAAAAAACACGTTGCCGTCCCGTGTTTCGCGGCGGACCCACCCCGCCCGCGCCGCAAGCTGCCGGGCTGTGTGAAGGACACGTGAAATAACTGTGGCAAAGTGATCACAACCACGTTGCCGATACACCCAAACACCCCTCCCCCCGTCTTGCGTCGACGCATTACACGTAGGCAAAGTCCGGCCCATCACGGGTTGTCCTGGTGTCGTTGCCGGATCGCCGCCGCAGGTTTCGCGCGCTGGACATGTTCCGCCGCGGGTTTGTTCGGGCGGTGGGCCGGTTCCGCGCCGGGGCCCGCCGTGGCTTCTGGCCGACGAGCCCGCCAGCGCAGCGCTGGTTCTCGGCCGCAACATGATTTTTGGGGAAAAGCATGACGAACGCTTCGAATTCGCTCCGCCGCCGACTTATGCTGGCCGGCGCGTGCGGGCTGGCGCTGAGCAGCATGGCAACGACCGTCGCCCGCGCCGACGCGTCGACCGCGCAGGTGAATCTCGGGGCCGGCCAGTCCTCGGCTGAACAAAGTGAAAGCGTGATCGTCCGGGCGCAGAAGCGTCTGTTGAAGGAAAAGAACGCATCGTCCGCCGTCACCGAACTGGGCGCCCAGCAGATCGCGACCACCGGCGTCAGCGGCAGCACCGCGACTTTGTTGCGCCAGGCGCCCTCGGTTTACGTGTATCAGCAGGGCACCGGCGACAACGCGCCGGAACTCACCGTCCGCGGTATTCGCGGCCTCGAAGTCGCGCAGACGCTGGACGGCGTGCCGATCCAGGATCTTGAAGCGCCGGGCAGCTTCTACCTGGCGAACAACCTGGGCGCCGTCGTCACCCTGCCGCAAATCGCCGGCGTGTCGATCTATCCCGGCGTCGCTTATCCGGACAAGAACACGTTCGGCACCATCGGCGGCACCATCGCCTATGACAGCAAGCGCCCGAGCAATGATTTCTACCTCGACCTGGACGGTTCGGCCGGCTCCTTCGGCACCTACCGTGAAGGCTTCGAGCTGAATTCCGGCGCGGTCGACAGCGCCTTCGGCACCGGCGACAACGCGTTCAAGGTGTTGGCGAACTACCAGAACCTCCAGAGCCGCGGCTTCGTGGACGGCACGCCGATCCGCGAAAACGAATTCGAATTCGCGGTGGACAAACCGTATAACGACGGCCAGTCCAAGGTTCAGGCCACGGTGCTGTACAACACCGCGAACGGCCTGATCGAGAACGAACCCGTTCCGGTTCCGTATCTGCAGAAATACGGCTTCTTCAGCAACTACCCGACCAACGACAACTTCGCCCGCGAGACGAACGACTATCTGACCCTCATCCTGAAGGATGAGACCTATATCAACGATTACATCACTGCCGGCGCGGCGGTTTTCTACCTCCACAACGATAACCGCCTCGAAGACTACAGCAACATCCTGCTGGACACGCCAGGCGGCGTCCCCAACTTCCTGACCGTGAATGGCGCGGGTCCGTTCATCAACAACCCCGGCGGTTTTGGCGAGGGTGGGCTGTATGGGCCGCCTGAGCCACCCCCGTTCGGTATTTTCGGCGGCGGCTATGGCGGCTACTTTTATGGCGTACCGGGTAATACCTATAATCCGGCGAAATACTACAACAGCAAGTATTGCCCCACCGCTTTCTTGAACGCCAACTACGGCGGCGTTTACGGCAATTCGCCGTGCGGCCTGAACGATCAGATCACCGGCGGATCGTCTGACACCTATGGCATTCAGCCGAAGGTGGTTATTACGCCGCCGGATATTTTTGGCATATCGCAAACCATCAAAGTGGGTGGCGTTGCAGCCAAGGAAAGTTCCCCCACCGGCTATGCGTACCTTGGCGGCGCGCCGAATTCGGACTCGCCGTCAAATTTGACATCTGACCTGTTGGGCGGCACCCAGCGCACGATCTATCAGGGTTATGCCCAGGACAAGATCGCCTTCCTCGACAATACGCTGGCAATCACCCCTGGCGTAACGCTCGAAGGCACCAAGTCCAGCCTCATCAACCCGTATACGTTCGGTAGCAGGCTTGCGCCGGCATACGGCCCGAACGGCGCCTTCAGCGGCCTCGGTACCGCCAGCAACATTGATCAATACGGCTACTATAAGGCGGTCAAATGGGATCGCGAATGGCTGCCGTTCGCAAACGTAACCTACGATTTCGACAAGATCGCCCCGGTTCTTAAGGGCGCGCAGGTTTACGCCAGCTACGGCACATCCGCGCTGTTCGCGCCGACGACCGACTTCGGCCCCAACACGGCCGGTCCGCCGCCGGGCGCCTCCCTCGTGCATCTGTATGAAGCCGGCGCGCTTTACACCACCTCCACCCTGCTCGTGCGTGCGAACTACTTCTACCAGAAGGTCGATCGCGATTTCGGCTTCTTCTCGTTCCAGTCCGGCCCGCAGAACGGCCTGAGCGATTACAACAACGACGGACTGCGTGAGACCAAGGGTGTCGAAGGCACGGTCACCTGGCAGGTGACGCCGGATGTCCAGTTGTTCGGCAACGCCTCGCACATTCTGGCGAAATACCTGGCGAGCGATTCTGCATTCACCACGGTGGCCGAGGACCAGTACGGCACGGCGTTCAAGGGGGCGCCCGAAACCGGTGTGCCTGACTGGATTTCGACCTTCGGCGTCGATTACGGTCATAAGAGCGGTCTGGTGGACAACGACGCGGTGAACGTGCGGTTCAGCGGCACCTACACCGGCCACCAGGCTACGACCTACGACCTCGGCGGCACCGCCTATCTGAACGAGCCGAACTACCCTGGCCTGCTGCCGCTTAATTTTAATGGCTGCCCAGGCTATAAGGGCGGAACCACAGTTGGTTCGTGCGAAGCCTACACTCGGTATAACCAGCTCACCGGCGCCACGGTGTACGACCCACATGGCGGGCTCGCGCCATTCGTGGTGTTCAACCTCGATGTGAACTACAAGCTGCCGACGCCGCAATTGCCGGTGCTGAAAAGCGTTACGTTCGACGCCAACGTCGTGAACCTGTTCAACAAGCAGTTCTATCAGTACTTTTATAAGCAGATCCCACCGGCAGCCTGCGGCACGATCAAGAGCGGGCCGTTCATCGGCCTGCAAGCCAACAACTATAGCTGCACGCCCGAGTTTGCCGACGGCATTCCCGGCCAGCCGCTCAGCGTGTTCTTCACGGTCACGGCCCGGTTCTGATCCGAACCGCGCTCCTGTGAACAGGGCCGCGCCGCAAGGCGCGGCCCTTTTTTTATCCCCGACGCCCCCTGCGGCCCCAGCAGAAACAGCCCTCCCCACGCCTTCGGGGGGAGAGGGTTGGGTGAGGGGGCCGTGCCGCGTGTTTCTTCAGCCATTCGTCCAACGCCGGCACGCCGCACGCAAACCAGAAAGGATACGCCCTGCGTTGCTCCGTCCT